>ERZ773264.2800-NODE-2800-length-15607-cov-5.803241_pt1 | contig 15607 bp, 12 predicted proteins | sample MGYA00511910_ERZ773264 | MGnify/ENA primary metagenome ERZ773264 (study PRJEB29015, sample SAMEA2737739) | human gut metagenome | biome: human gut; feature: human-associated habitat; material: faeces | place: China | collected 2012 ... | reverse complement strand
CACTCGTTGCAAAACTTTGACGATATTTTTTAAGCATATCGAACTCGGTAAAACCCAAACAAGGTTCGATTTCTGGAGGATGTAAATTAAACTGTGTTAGCAAAGTTAATATTTTATTTTAATCTTTGCTGACACAGTTTAATTTACATCCTCCGTTTGCACAGTCCTCCCTTCCCTTATACATTCTATTATCACCTCTCATAAAACACCTTATCACTACATTCATTAAAAGCTTTAAAGTCAACTACGTATCCTTCATTGGGACTATCTTTTATCAACTTTGGCAGTAATTCTGGAGTGATATTATATTCCCTTAGTTCGTTCATATTATCACAAATGCATTGTAACTTGTTTAAAATGAATGATTCACTTCCACATTCTACATAGTCTGAACTCTCCAAGACATAGAAGTGAAATGCTCTCAAATCTTCATAGATTTTATTATCTGATATGTGAAATGTCTCATTTTCTAATCCTTCATGAATGAAGCATCTGAAATGTCTATCTTCCATCCGCATCCGCCATTTTATAGCATTAAAATGCGTCTTTAATTGATTAATCTCTTTCTCGTAATTCTCAATATCCAAACCATCTGGTTGTGCAGAACGCTCATTCAAAATTCGTTCTGATATGATACCGAAATATTTGTCACACATGGCTTCATAATCATCACACAGTTCTTGAAGCACTTCTGTTGTTACTGGAATCCCCAACTTGGGAAACACACTAACAAGGTCGTTTAATTTATCTATATTCTCGTGAAATTCAATCATTGATTTATTAAAACGTTTAACATCAATGTATCCAATTAATTGGGGGAGTCTATACATTTTCATAGTTATTATTCGTGTTAGATTTATTATTGCTCATCTTGATGTAAACGGTGTAAACCTTATTATCTCTCTGCTTGCGTCTTTTGGAATATCCATTGAGCTTAGCCCATATTCCAATCACGGTTTTGTTATCCTTTACTTGGTGAGCTAATGCAAGCTCACGTAGCTGTTTGAATGTAAATTCTGTTTCTCCATTCATTCTTCGTACTATGAATAATTATTAAATAGATAATCTGGCAAGATAAGGTGGTTTGAAGTTACAGGTAAATTCAGATGATTCAATTTCAGATATACTTCAAGTGGGGTAATTCAGTAGTTTCAGTGATACCACTCTTATCTCATGTTGGTAGTGCAAAGATACTGCACTTCGGTGAGGTGCCCAAACGCTTCGTAAACATTCTTCAAACTTTGTGTTGAGAGCTTTATGAAGTGAAGATATGCCCTCTTCCGCTAGCTTGGTGGCAGGTTTGGAACTCGAAAATCATTCCTGTTCCTGTTTATGATGCGGCAGGTAGACTGTATACGTCTTGCCTTGAACCATTTTGCGCATTTTGACGTATCGGTCAGTAGCCCAAAGCCCAATGTGAAGCCTTGTGTCCTTGATACCGTGCTCTAGTGCCATTTTACGAATGTCAGCGTAGGTCAGTTCTTTCATTTGGAGTAGATTTAGGTTTGTAGTAGTGAATCTGGGTGACGAGAAACTCGGTCATTTCTGACTTTCAATCACGTTGCAAAGGTATAAAGTCCCGACCGCATCACCAAACAACAAGTCGAAATTGTGGAATATTTGAGTTGAGGATGCGATAAAGCAAAAATTCTCCCCATAACCGTAGCTGTTCGGGGAGAATATGATGTTCAGGCTTACCAGAAGCCTTGATTTCCTAAAAAACTTGTCAGCCCTGATTCCTTTTATCCAATAAGGCTGTAGTGATTTCTTTTATATTGGTGAATCTTTCCTTATCCAACAAGCCTATTTCCAGTGCTTTATTGATAAACTGCATAATTGCATCCTTACTGATACCAATCTTAACGCACTTGATAATCATTTCTATAAAACTGTCATGCAAGTCTGACTGCTTCCCAACAGATAACTGTTTCACATATTGTTTTGCCACATCAGAATCAGAAGTGGAAGATTGGGAGAATTTTTCTATCTCGCTTATAAGAGACGTGATTTCATTGTCATAGCTACACAGTTTCCCATTTTTCAAATGACCTACCTGTGATTGTAGTTCAACAGCCTTATTGATTTTAGACGCAAAAAATTGAGTGTCTAGCAAAGTATCGAAGGTGATATTATTAGTTGCATCGTTCGTAGGCTTTGCTTCATTGAGAGAATTTGTCTCCACCTTGCCCATACTAAAAATATCACCATCTAATTTTTTCTTAAAAGCGGTAGATACCTTTTGGGCTTTATCCTTATTGCTTAAATGGGAATATACTTTATCAATCATCTTTGTATCTTCATGTCCTGTTGCTATTATTATGGTTTCTTTAGGAATATCCCTTCTACACATTATAGTAATGAATGTATGTCTAGCCGTATGGGTATGGACTAATTCAAATAAAGGTTTTACTTGTTTGCCATCCTTATCTTCAAAAGTGATTGGAATATTTAAACCTGCTTCTTCTGCAATTATTCTTAACTCTGCATTTAGATTGGAGTTGCTTGGTTTATAATATTTCAGTTCGGTGTTTTGATATTTAGATATGATTTCTTTTGCCAATGGGGTTAATGGTATTATAGCTCTTGCTTTTGTCTTTTGCTGTATTATAGATATTGTATCTTCCTCTTCATCTTTTTCGTTATCGCCATTGAAGAATTTCTGCATATCTCCAACACGCTGACCAACTAAACATTGCAGTACGAATAAATCTCTTATTTCAGTACGTTTTCTTACTTGTAATTCTGTTCCTGTTATTGGGTAATCATATAATTGTTTTAGTTGTTCTTCTGTTAATGTGACTTTTTTATTACTGGCTAGCTCTTTATTAGATTCATCTTTTACAAATTCAAAGCTGTTCAAGTTGCTATCATACCACGTGAAGGGAATATCCACTCTTTTACTAACTTTCTTCAATAACGGAAATAGAGTATTCTGAATGATATTCCTTATTGTTACACTACCTCTTCCATTATCAACTAAATATTTTTGATAGCTCTCAAAGGTGTTTAAATTCATGGATTCCCAAGTGTCAGAGATATTATTTTCTTTTAGATACCTCTCAAATTTGCCAACATTTAATTTTTGTTGTTCTTTAGTACTAGATGCTGCCTGTTTAGCATCTATAATTTCTTTCATTACAGTCGTTGCTGACTTCTTCTTAATTTCTGTAGTCATTGTATTTTTATATATGCGTGTTCTTAATATGGTTATACTATTTTCAATATCAGTAGGGTGTTCACAAAGATAATGCTTAAATTCTAAGAACATATCTTTTAGCTCTGATAATCTATCATTAGCTATAGTATTATTATTGTTATCTAATTTTGACAAACGTGCGTTGACATACGCTTGTTGTTTTCTTATATTCCAGTGTTCTGGATATACTTTAACTCCCGTTGAGAGCTTTACTTGTTTGTTATTGAGATATACAACCAAATATATATTGGTTGGTTTATTTGCTTTGGGTTGTCTTAAATTGAAATTGCATTGCATTTGGTTAATGAAAATTTGCCTTCCCATAACTTTGTTCTTAAAACTGGTTCTTAAATTCTGTTCTTAATTTGTGTTCTTGAAAGGTTATTCTCTGTAATTGCAACTTATTTCCAACCTGTTACAAATATGCCTGCAAACAATTTGTGCATTTCCAAGAAAAGAATTACTTTTGCTCAAAATATTCAGCAATGTGCAATTTGTAACCTATGACCGTATCCAAGACAAAAGCCAAATTAGTAGATGTAGCCCGTCAGCTTTTTGCGAAGATGGGAGTAGAAAACACAACTATGAATGATATCGCTCTTGCTTCTAAAAAAGGTAGACGAACGCTCTATACTTATTTTAAAAGTAAGGATGAAATTTATTTGGCTGTTGTGGAATCGGAATTGGATATTCTGTCGGATATGATGAAGCGGGTGGCCGAGAAAAATATCTCACCGGACGAGAAATTGTTGGAGATGATATATACCCGGTTGGACGCGGTAAAAGAGGTGGTCTATCGAAACGGAACACTGCGTGCTTATTTCTTCCGTGATATATGGCGGGTGGAAAAAGTTCGCAAGAAGTTTGATGCAAAGGAAGTCCAGCTCTTTAAAGCTGTTCTTCTAGAAGGACAGGCAAAAGGAGTTTTCCATATTGACGATGTGGAGATGACTGCCGACTTGATACATTATTGTGTGAAAGGAATTGAAGTTCCTTATATTCGAGGCCATATAGGTGCACATCTGGATGAAGATACAAGAAATAGATATGTGTCCAACATTGTGTTTGGCGCACTGCATAGAACAGAAATTTAATTAAATAACTTTTAGTATGGGATTATTAGACGGAAAAACAGCCATTGTAACCGGTGCTGCTCGCGGTATTGGTAAGGCTATCGCTCTTAAGTTTGCTGCCGAAGGCGCAAACATCGCATTTACTGACCTTGTCATTGACGAAAATGCAGAAAATACAGCAAAGGAACTTGAAGCAATGGGCGTGAAAGCCAAAGGTTATGCTTCTAATGCAGCTAACTTTGAAGATACTGCAAAGGTTGTAGAAGAAATACACAAAGACTTCGGACGTATTGATATTTTGGTAAACAATGCCGGTATTACGCGTGACGGTTTGATGATGCGTATGAGTGAACAGCAATGGGACATGGTTATCAATGTGAACTTGAAGTCGGCATTTAATTTTATCCACGCTTGTACGCCGGTTATGATGCGTCAGAAAGCTGGTAGCATTATTAATATGGCATCTGTAGTAGGTGTTCACGGTAATGCAGGGCAGGCTAACTATGCTGCTTCTAAAGCCGGTATGATCGCATTGGCTAAATCTATCGCACAAGAACTCGGTTCTCGTGGTATCCGTGCCAACGCCATTGCTCCGGGCTTCATTCTGACAGACATGACAGCTGCCCTCTCTGAAGAAGTAAGAGCTGAATGGGCAAAGAAGATACCTTTGCGTCGTGGTGGAACTCCTGAAGATGTGGCAAACATCGCTACCTTCCTTGCATCTGATATGTCATCATACGTATCAGGTCAGGTGATTCAGGTAGATGGTGGTATGAATATGTAATCGAACAGAATGACTGTTGTATACGAAGACAACCATATCATTGTAGTCAACAAGACCGCTTCCGAGATTGTCCAGGCAGACAAGACGGGGGATACGCCGCTTTCGGAGACTGTGAAACAGTACCTGAAGGAGAAGTATCAGAAACCCGGAAATGTTTTCCTCGGTGTGACACACCGGCTGGACCGCCCCGTAAGCGGTCTTGTTGTTTTTGCAAAAACGAGTAAGGCGCTCACCCGGCTCAATGAAATGTTTCGTACGAGCGAGGTGAAAAAGACTTATTGGGCAGTGGTGAAGAATGCTCCGAAAGAGCCGGAAGGTGAACTGGTGCATTTCCTTGTACGCAATGAAAAGCAAAATAAGAGTTATGCGTATGATAAAGAAGTGCCGAAAAGCAAGAAAGCGATTTTAGATTACCGTTTAATCGGTCGGTCGGAGAACTACTATTTGCTTGAGGTCGATTTGAAAACCGGACGTCATCATCAGATCCGTTGTCAGTTGGCAAAGATGGGATGTCCTATCAAAGGCGATTTGAAATATGGCTCTCCACGTTCCAATCCCGATGGAAGCATTTGCTTGCATGCCCGAAGGATACGGTTTGTCCATCCGGTATCCAAAGAGTTGATAGAGCTTGAAGCTCCTCTTCCCGAAGGTAATTTATGGAAAGGATTTGAACTGTTTTAATCAGTACAAATCCTTTACCTTTTTGCCAAAAGAGTAAGTTTGTCTGCCATTTCTATAGTTAATTCCGGTGACAACCGGTAAATTCCCCAATACCTGTTATATTTGCATCATTCGCTAATTACCATATTCAGTTTATACTAAAGAAAATACGAATGAAGGCATTAAAACTACTTGCACTTACTTCCTGCTTTCTGTTCTCTGCAGGAAATATAGCGGCACAACGGGATTATTCAAAGAGTGAAGGATTATTACAGTATGTTGATCCGTATATCGGGTCGGGTTATCATGGACACGTCTTTGTGGGCACAAGCGTTCCGTATGGAATGGTACAACTGGGACCTAGCAATATCCATAAAGGATGGGACTGGTGTTCGGGTTATCATTATTCCGACAGTATCCTGATCGGTTTTTCTCATACCCATCTGAGTGGTACGGGCTGTACCGACTTGGGTGATATCCTCATTATGCCGTTGAATGAAATCCGTACTCCAAGAGGAAATCAGGATGATATACATGACGGTTATGCTTCCCGCTACTCACACGACAACGAGATAGCCCGTCCCGAATATTATTCACTGCTTCTCGACCGCTATCAGATAAAGGCGGAATTGACAGCGACAGACCGTGTCGGATTCCACCGCTATACATATCCCGAAGGCAAACCAGCTTCTATATTGATAGATTTGCGCGAAGGAAACGGGTCGAACGCCTATGACAGCTATATCCGTAAAATAGATGATTATACAGTAGAAGGCTACCGTTATGTAAGAGGTTGGAGCCCTTCCCGTAAAGTCTATTTCGTATTGAAAAGTGATAAGAAGATAGAACAGTTTACGGCTTATGATGATAATACTCCTAAGTCTTGGAATCAGTTGAAAGTAGCATCAGTAAAGAGCGTCCTTACTTTCGGTGATGTGAAAGAGGTAAAGATTAAAGTTTCTATTTCTTCTGTGAGTTGTGCCAATGCCGCAATGAACCTGCAAACGGAACTATCACACTGGGACTTTGACGAAATAGTAAAGATGAGTGCCGACCGATGGAACCGGGAGCTTGCGAGAATGAGTGTTGAAACAGACGATGAACCGGTCAAACGTATCTTTTATACAGCGCATTATCACACTATGATTGCACCCACATTGTTCTGTGATGTAAACGGAGAATATAGAGGTATGAATGATATGATTTATACCGATCTGAAAAAGGCCAATTATACCACTCTTTCTTTATGGGACACCTATCGTGCCCTACATCCTTTAATGACAATCATTCAGCCTGAAATGGTAGATGATGTGATCAATTCCATGCTTTCCATCTACCGTCAGCAGGATAAACTTCCTATTTGGCCTTTGATGAGTGGAGAAACCAATCAGATGCCGGGTTATAGTTCCGTTCCGGTGATTGCCGATGCTTATCTGAAAGGGTTTACCGGATTTGATGCGGAAGAAGCATTGCAGGCAATGAAAGCCACTGCCACTTATGAGAAACAGAAAGGCGTTCCTTATGTGTTGGAGAAAGGATATATCCCTGCTGATAAAGTTCATGAAGCCACTTCAATAGCGATGGAGTATGCAGTAGATGATTGGGGAATTGCTGCTATGGCACATAAAATGGGAAAAGTCGAAGATGCGGTAACTTATGCCAAGCGTGCACATTACTATAAGAACTATTTCGATTCTTCGATTCACTTCATTCGTCCGAAGTTGGAAGACGGTTCTTGGCGCACTCCCTATGATCCGGCAAGGTCTATCCACACTGTTGGAGATTTCTGTGAGGGTAATGGTTGGCAATATACTTTCTTCGCTCCGCAAGATCCTTACGGATTGATAGAATTGTTTGGCGGTGATAAACCGTTTACTGCCAAACTCGATGATTTCTTCACTAATACCGATAGTATGGGTGAGGGCGCATCCAGTGATATTACCGGACTTATCGGTCAATACGCACATGGAAATGAACCTAGCCATCATATTGCTTACTTGTATGCATATGCCGGTGAACAATGGAAAACTGCAGAGAAGGTTCGTTTCATTATGGATGAATTTTATACGGACCGACCGGATGGAATCATCGGCAATGAAGACTGTGGTCAGATGTCTGCTTGGTATCTTCTTTCATCTATGGGACTTTACCAAGTGAATCCGTCAGACGGTATATTTGTTTTCGGTAGCCCATGTTTCAAGAAAGTTGAAATGAAAGTACGTGGCGGTAATACATTTACAGTGGAAGCACCTAACAATAGTAAGGAGAATATTTATATTCAGAAAGTGTATTTAAATGGCAAGCCATATAATAAGAGTTATATCACTTATGATGATATTATTAATGGTAGTACTCTGAAATTTGTAATGGGTAAAAAGCCTAATAAGAATTTTGGTAAGGCTCCGGCAAACAGGCCGATTGTATTGAATCGGATAAGTCAATGAGAAAAGGAACTTTCAATAGGTAGTAAGATCAGAAGGGGTTGATTCCTATTATAGGGAATCACAAACAAAAAATCCTGCTTTCCAGATTTATTCTGTTTAGTGAATAATGAGGAAAGCAGGATATTCTATTTTATAATCATTATTTATTACTTATGGTAGTGAAATAGGAATGGAATAGGTTATGGCAGTGGATCAGCCTTTGCCGGTCGTTTCGTGTCATAAACGGCTACTCCCACTTTGGAGTCAGCACAGCCGTAATACAGATACCATTTGTTTTTGAAGTAAACCATTCCTTCGATAAAGACAGTGCCGTCCACATATTGACCACTCTTCTCAAAACTGTCCATCGGACGGAAGAACGGTTCATCGAGACGGGTGATAAAGCGAGTTGGGTCGTTGGCATCGAAGAGTGCTTGTCCGGCAGCATAGACATTGGCGGTATAGCGTTTGTCGCCTCTTCCAGAATGGTTCTTACCATTATAAAGGAGGACAATACCTTTCGGGGTGTAGATGGCAGGAGGTCCACATTCGGTGAGGTGACTGTCGAAATAGCCGTCGCGGGGGGAGAATAATTTCTTCAGAGAACCGTCAATGTTTACAATTGGTGTCCAATTGATCAAATCATCGGAAGTAGCTGCAAAGACATGCTCTTCTCCCCAGTACATGAAGTATTTCCCGTTGATTTTCTTGATGAGCTGTTTCCCTTTAACAACTTCGGTCAAGATAGAACCGGACTTACAACCCAAGTTGAAGAACTTTCCATCATATGCTTTGGCAAAAGCGGGACCATGTTTCGTCCATTCTTTCAGGTTACGGGAAGTTGCTACGGCTAGGCGGGGAATGTGGCGGTTCCATTGTGTATACATCATCACATATAATCCGTCTTCTGTGACTGCTACTCGAGGATCTTCGCAGCCACCCGGCCATTCCAGTTCTTTCTGTGAATCAGTGTCGGGATAGAATACAGGTGCTTTTTCTCGTTTAAAATGGGTGCCGTCGGTGGAAGTGGCATAGCCGAGACGGGAAGTACGGTGGCCGATACCGACTCCGGATTTGTCTTCTGCACGGTATAATACAACAATCTCTCCGTTGTAGAGTGTGGCTGCCGGATTGAACGTATCGTTTGATTCCCAAGCGATGGAATCTTTGGTTAACGGACAATAAAACTTAGTATTTTCAATAGGGGAGATTACCGGATTCACATTCTTTGGGCGTTCAAAACCTCCGAAAGCCCAGTCGGGTAACTGATTTTCTTTATGTTGGGAGGACTGTCCGTGAATGGTACAGGTCATCATAGTCGTAACAAATAGGAATAAAAAAATTGGTTTCATATTGCTTATTGTATATTATTTAATCGTTGTTCATATTATATAGGTTATTCCTTTTTTAGAGGACAGATATTCTCTACATACAAGTTAGAAAATAAATAAATGCTGTCATCTGTCACATGATCGGGTGCAAATGATTGATCCTAAATATATTATTATGTGACAGCATGGTGTGATAGCAATGTGACGATTATGTTGCTGTCACTTTGTTCAAGATTGGGATTCTATTACTTTTCTGCAATGAAGATACTTGTTCCCGAAAAGTTCTCAGTGCATGAAACAAAAGTTATCTCGGTTGAAACTTTTGTTTCATCGGTAAGAAACTTTAGTTTCCTCACCGGGAAACTCTAGTTTCGTTCGCTTGAAACTGTAGTTTCAATGCCTTGAAACCATTCAGGAACTGTGGGGATTCGACATTAGAGACGGTTACTTCATAAGCAGAATCCGATAAGAAAGTAGCAGGAGCCTACCGGATACTATTCAGTAAATCGACCTTTCCTTCATTGACAAGCTTTAGAATCAGTTCTCCAAACAATGTATTTTGCCATGCAAACCATGCTCGGGTGAAGTTTTTGGGATCATTTTTATGGAAAGATTCGTGCATGAAACCTGTTCCGGCATCCGTATCCATCAGCATTTTGATACAAGTCTTGATTTCCGCATCGTTCTGGCTGGTAAATGCTTTCATCATGATACTCATAGACCAAATCATGTCATATCCGATATGTGGACCACCGATACCTTCGCCGGCCGTACCTTTGAAGAAATAAGGATTGTCTTCACTCCAAACAAATTTGCGGGTATTCTGGTAAATCGGATCACTCACTTTGACATCCCCCAGATAAGGCAGGGCGATAAGGCTCGGCACATTGGCGTCATCCATTAACAGCTGATTGCCGAAGCCATCCACCTCAAAAGCATAGATCTTACCATATTTCGGATGATTGTAGACAGCGTACTTTTTCAAGGCTTTCTCTACTTCGTCTGCCAGTGTGGTGCATTCTTTGGCTAAAGCCGGCTTTTTATTAACGGTACTCAGAATTTCGGCAGCTTTGCGCAGGGAAGTAACGGCAAAGAAGTTAGACGGAACGAGGAATTGGAAAGTCGTGGCGTCATCAGAGGGACGGAAAGCGGAAGCTATCAGCCCGACCGGTTTCACCGGGTTACCCCAACCGTCGTTTGTCATTGTGTCAAGTGCGCGTTCCGTTTTGCGTTGGAAACGATAAGGACCTTTCGGATTTTCTTTTCGTTGCTGTTCCTTAAACGTTTTCAGAACCTTGGCGATGGCTGTAAGCCATTCGTCGGAGAATATACTGGCGTCTCCCGTTGTCTTCCAGTAATGGTAAGCGAGCCGGATAGGATAACAAAGTGAGTCGATTTCCCATTTACGTTCATGCAGTTCGGGCTTCATGTCAGTAAGGTCGCTCATCCATTCGCCCCCTTCGGCATTCATATTGAAAGCATTGGCATACGGATCGATGTTAATGCATTTGAACTGGCGGTTGATAACGCCTGCCAACATCTTTTTCAGTTCCGGGTCTTTGTTGGCGAGTTGCACGTAAGGCCATACTTGTGCTCCGGAGTCACGCAACCACATGGCATGGATATCACCTGTATACACAAATGTGTCGCCTTTCCCGTCAAAATGGACAGTGGTATCCAATGTGTTTGGGAAACAGTTCTCAAACATCCATGCCAGTTTGGCGTTAGTCAGCAATTGCTTGATATGCGCAATCTGTTCTTCTACGGCTTGTGAGACAAACAGACGTTTGGTAGCTTCCGGACGATTACTCCGGTAATTATTGATTTTAGTATTGTCTTGTTGGATGACTATTTCACTGTTTGCCATCGCTTGTGCGCTGGTTGCGCCAAACAGTACTATAGATAAACCTATGGCTTTTGTTATATTCATGGTAATTGTTTTAAAATAAATGATGAATGAGTAATGAATAAGGTTAATTTATTTCGGCAAAAAACTCAATGAGGCAGGCATTGTCTAGCAACCATTTATACGGTTCTTCTTTGTGCCCCGACCAATCTCTTCCTAATAGTCCGTTTTCATCCCGATAGTTTTCCCAAGCATGAAGTACATTTTCCACCATCGCATTGACATAGGCGGGATTCTTGTCAATCTTATATAGAGCTTTCAACCCTCTGAATAAGATAACGTTAAACCAGGCCATGTCTTTGTGTACCTTGAATGTCGGATCTTTCTTATCAGCTTTTGTACGGAAAAATGTGTCCGTTCCTGCAGCCGTTTGCTGAGCGTCACGCAAGTACTGCTCGTCTCCTGTTTCCTCATAAAGTAGTACGCCTGCCTGAATCATTTGCCCGCTGTTGTACGCATATTTTTCTTTGGCGATATTTCCTTTCAGGTTGATATTGTCCCAATAGAGATGATCGTTGGGATCGCAGAGGTTTTTCTTTGTCCAAGCATAAGTCTCTTTGGCTTTTTCCAGATACTTGCTGTCTTTGGTCAACCGGTACAACTTGACACCCAGCACCGCAGACGGTGCATTGGAACAAGTGTGCTTTCCCTCTTTCTGCTGTTCACACCAGAAGATTCCACCACCCAGTTCGTCGCTCCATCCGCTGTAGATGTATTGATACAAGGCAACAGCCTTCTCCAGATAAGCCGGATGATGAGTGAGACCGTAATAGTCGCAATAATCCAAAGCAATCCAGATGTTATCATCATAATAGCGTCCGTGCTGTCCGTACTTGGTAGGATATGACTGATAACAAGCCGGTTGGCGGCTGTCGTCCCAATACTGGTTCATTCCTGCGAGAATTCTGTTTTCTAGTATTTTCTTGTACTTTTTGTTTCCGGTGGCCTTGTACAGCGCCACACAACCCGACATCATTCCTGAGTAAGGCCACAAGAAAGAAGCTTTTAGCATTCCGTTTTGTTGTATACCTCCCGCCAGGTAAGTGATTTTCTGGTCGGGGTTGACGGGATAGGTCTCTGTGAGCAGCCCGTCTGCGGTATGGTATAAATTCAAGACATTGTTTAACACCGAGTCGGCAATGGAAAGATAGCGATTATTCTTCGGTGTCTTTCCAGTTGCGGAAGCAAGGCTGAACAACATACATACGAGGATACATATATTTTTCATGCGAATATCAGGTTGTGTGGTGAAACTTTCCGGTTTGTTTGCTGAAAGGATTATTTCTGCCGATGTTGGTCAAACTCCAGTTCTACCTTTACAGGGAAATGGTCAGAGGGAGTGCGAGCTTGATAAACTTTGATGTCGATTTCTTCCGGGCAGTCATTGGCGTTCTTTTTTTCACCATTGCCTACGATACTCCGGTAAGTATCCGTCAGTACACCATATCTTTTCACATGGAAAGAAGGAGAAACGAATACATGGTCGATACGGCTTTCTGTAAAGCTGTTCGGATCGAAATCATTGAATGTTCCGTTGGTCGCATAACGGAAATCGCACTTCTCGTATGAGTCGCACAATACACCTTTGCTTACGAAAGCGTCGTATGACTGATGAGTTTGGTCGACATTGAAATCACCGGTCAGGATTGCCGGAAGATTTTTACCTTTGCCGAGTTCCTTCATCTTGTCTTGTACAAGAAATGCACTTTCTACACGGGCTTTCTTACCGATGTGGTCCATATGCAGGTTGAAGAACAGGAATTCAAAACCGGTATCCTTACATTTGAAGTGTCCCCAACTGCAAATACGCGGTAATACGGCATCCCAACCTTTACTCGGTACGTCGGGAGTCTCCGAAAGCCAGAAGTCCCCCTTTTCTATAATATCGAATTTGTCGGTACGATAGAAAATAGCGGAATGTTCTCCTTTCTCTTTACCGTCATCACGCCCTACGCCGATGTAATCATATCCGGGTAATGCTTTTTTCATATCTTTCAATTGATGGAGAAAGCATTCCTGCGTCCCGAAAATATCGAAATCGTGGTATTGTACTATTTGGGCGATGACCGGATAACGTTGCCCCCAACCGTTTCCACGGGCTGAATCGCTACCGTTGGCATTTCTCAGATTATAGGAAGCAACAGTAAGCGTAGTGGGCTGGTAGTTGCTGTGGCAAGCACAAAGGACTGCCGAAACAAGGACAATTAGTAAAAGATTTTTGAGTTTCATGTTTTTATGGTTTGTATAATAGATTTCTTGACCCTCAAAAATACGATATTTTATTCAAATGAAAGAGAATAAGGCACGTCTTTTTCTGTAATTCCCCGTTGTTTGTTGGGCTTAGGGCTCATTTGGAATTGAATATTGGCACCTTTCATCAGTTGGGCATGTGTAAGATAATTGCGGGAGTATGATTTTCCGTTTATTTTCATATCCTTGATGTAGCAATTGTCGGCTTGATTGTTTTCCGCCTTGATGGTTATTGTCTTCCCGTTTTCCAGATGCAGTTTTGCTGATTTGAACAAAGGAGTCCCCAAGATATATTCATCCGTTCCCGGGCAAACAGGGTAGAAACCTAGTGCGGAGAATACGTACCAAGCGGAAGTCTGTCCGTTATCTTCGTCGCCACAATATCCGTCGGGGGTAGCAGTGTAGAGTTTGTTCATAATTTCGCGTACCCGGTATTGAGTTTTCCAAGGCTCACCGGAATAATTGTAGAGATACACCATGTGTTGAATCGGTTGGTTACCGTGTGCATATTGTCCCATGTTCATTACTTGCATTTCACGCATTTCGTGAATCATGCCGCGACTCTCCATGCCTAGTTTGCCCGGAATCACAAAGACGGAATCCATCATAGTATTAAATTCTTTCTTGCCGCCCATCAAGTTAATAAGTCCTTGTGGGTCATGGAATACACAGAAACTCCAATGCCAGCTGTTCCCCTCGCAGAATTCACCACTCCAGTCTACCGCATCGAAATTACGGTTGAATACTCCTTTGTCATCCTTGCCGACCATCAGTTTGCGTTCCGGATGGTAAACATTCTTATAGTTCAAGGCGCGTTTCTTGTAAATGTCGATTTCGCCGGCCGGTTTCCCTAGCTTTTTACCTAATGTGTAGATCGCCCAGTCGTTATAAGCATACTCTAGTGTGCGGGCTACGTTTTGTCCGATTCCTATGTTATTGGCTACATATCCTAGCTTGTTGTAAGATTCGTAACCGAGACGACCGGAAGCAGTACCTTGAAGATGGGCATTCGTGCCATGTTTCAGCGCCTCCCAAAGCACCTCAATATCATATCCCCGTAAACCTTTGATGTAAGCATCGGCTACTACAGAAGCCGAGTTGTTGCCTACCATACAATCCCGATGACCGGGACTGGCCCATTCCGGCAGGAAGCCGCTTTCTTTGTAAGCATTCACCAATCCCTCCTGCATTTTCAGGTTCATTGACGGATACATTAGATTGAGAAAAGGAAACAAGCAACGGAATGTGTCCCAAAATCCGGTGTCGGTGAACATATAACCGGGAAGCACTTTGCCATTGTAGGGACTGTAATGCATCACTTGCCCTTTTGCATCTATCTCGTAAAAACTGCGTGGAAAAAGCATGGAACGGTATAGGCAAGAATAGAAGGTGCGTAGATTGTCAATGTTGTCGTCCTCAATCTCTATTTTACTCATCTCACGATTCCAGACGGCTTTTCCATTGCTTACTAGTTGGTCGAAGGTATGATTGCCGAGTTCCTTGAGATTGAGTTCCGCCTGTTCCGGACTGATAAAAGAAGAGGCTACACGGGCATGAACTATTTCACCTTTTTTTGTGGCAAATCCGATGATAGCGCCAGTGTGGTTTCCTTTTACTTCCGTTTCATTCGGAAGAATATTATTTTCGGAAACTGCGGAAACAAATGTGAACGGTTTGTCGAAGTAAATGACAAAGTAGTTCTTGAAGTTTTCCGGTACACCGCCACTGTTTTTTGTCGAATAACCGATAATTTTGTTTTCTTCCGGAATTACTTTTACATAAGAACCCTTATCAAATGCGTCTACGATAACGTAGGAATTCTTGGTCTCCGGATATGTGAAACGGAACATCACGGCACGTTCGGTGGGGGCGAGTTCGGTGGTCACATCATGATCGGCCAGATACACCTTATAATAATAAGGTCTGCTCACTTCCGCTTTGTGAGAGAACCAACTGGCACGTCGGTCTTGGTCGAATACCAGTC
>ERZ773264.2780-NODE-2780-length-15731-cov-3.078910_pt1 | contig 15731 bp, 9 predicted proteins | sample MGYA00511910_ERZ773264 | MGnify/ENA primary metagenome ERZ773264 (study PRJEB29015, sample SAMEA2737739) | human gut metagenome | biome: human gut; feature: human-associated habitat; material: faeces | place: China | collected 2012 ... | reverse complement strand
GTCTGTATCCTGTACTCTCATTAATAAGTCTTATACCGGATACTGATATTTACCTTGCCATTTACACCATTTACTGTACCTTGGTTCGTGTATCTCCACATTACCACATTACCTTTACCCTGGTAACCGCTTCCAAGACTCTCTGCACGATAATTGATAATCCACAGATCTGTTCCTGTGAGCTTGCTTGTATCCACATATTTGCCCGGATACTGCTGTAAAAGTTTCTGGTTCAGACCAAGTGCAAACTTATACTGTTTTCCACCATCAATGATTTCTGTCCTGAATGCATTGATAAAATCAATTCTCTGTGTTGCTGTTACATTATTGTACAATAATGAGATATCATCAAGTACATATACAACCGGATAGTCTAACTTCTGTGCATTCAGAATATTTAATACTTTATCACCCTCAGCTTTTGCCTGCGCTGCGTTCTGCGCCAGGGAGTAGCAGTATACACCAACCTTAAGGCCTGCTGCTTTCGCATTCTTATAATTTGTCTGGAACTTCGCATCCGCTGTTGTTCCTTTGGAAATACGAAGCATTACACATTCGTATCCGGCTGCCTTGATCGCATTAAAATCTACCGTACCGTTATCACTTGAAATATCTATGATCTTATTCTCTGTCTCAAGTTTGTCTTTTACCGTTACCGTGATTTCTTTGGTGATTCCGTTTGCAGATGCCTTTACGGTCGTTGTTCCAGCCTTCAGTCCATAGATTGTTCCATCTGAGGAAACAACGGCGATCATAGAGTTAGCAGAAGACCAGTATACCACACCGTATGGTTTTGCAGTTGCTGTTACTTTTACACTCGTTCCTGTCTTGATCAGTACACTCGTTGTGCTCACTTCAAGTGCTGACGATATAACACTTACACAATCCGTTGTTGCACTGACGTACTCTCCACGAACCGCATAAATCTTATAATAATAGGTTTTTCCTGTCACAGCGGTATAATCAATAAAAGAATTTGTTGTACAAAGTTCCGTTGCAATCTTATATTTTCCGTTCTCAGAGTTACTTCTCAATACGGTATAAGTTTCTGCACCATCCACCGCATTCCAGGTCAGCTTGATCTGGTTTTCAGCAATTGAGGCTGCATATAATCCGGTTGGTTTTGAAAGAACCGGCGTTGCCTGTTTCACTGCGGAATAGTCACCATAAAGTTTTTTGCCATTTTTGTTCACATAAGCTCTTACTTTATAATAATAGGTTTTTCCTGTTTCTAACTTACTGTTCTTATAAGAAAGCGTATTAACGGAAGAACAGGTTTTGACTGATTTATATTTTCCATCTTTCTCTGTTGCACGATATACACGATATCCATCACACCCTTCTACTTTCTTCCAGGAGACCGTAATGGTGTTATAATTTGCTGCAACTACCTGGATGGAAGGTTTTCCCGGAAGTACCTGCATGGATGCCGGATCGGAATAATCACTGTAGATTTTCTTTCCACCGGACGTACAGAAAGTACGAACTTTATAATAATAGGTATTACCGGTTACAAGTCCCTTATCCACATACGAAGTTGTTGTTCCCTTATTGATCGTCTTAATTTTTCTGTATTTTCCATTTTCGGAAGTGCTGCGGTAGATCGCATATCCCTTTACATAACGGTTTTTGGATGCTTTTACCTTTTTCCATGTAATTTTCAGTCTTTCATTTCCTGCCGATTTCACTTTAACCGTTGTGATACTCGGTGCGGCTGTAATGCCTTTTACACCTGAATAAGCGGAACGGAGTATTTTACCGCCCGAAATGTTTTTGTAAGTTACTACTTTATAATAATACTTCTTTCCGATCTTAACGTTTTTATCTGTATAAGATCCGGTCATGGCTCCGCTCTTTCTTTTTACGGTTCCGATCTGCTTATAACTTCCTTTTTTAGAAGTTGCACGGTAAACAATATATCCGTCCTCATCCCCTGCGGAAGTAACATTCCAGCTCAATACGACGCTGTTGTATTTGCCGGATTTGATCGTGTCGATCGTTACCGGAAGAAGTTTCGGTGTTGCAGTAAGTTCATTGGAAGTTCCACCATATGCTCTTTTGCCATTTTTATCTTTTGCAAAAGATACGATTTTAAATGTGTATTTCTGACCCGGTGTAAGTCCTGTCACTGTATAAGAAGTACTCTTTGTACTGCATCTTTTTACCAGCTGATCTGCTCCGTTTACAACCTGATATACTGCATATCCGCCACCTGTGGATGGCATGTTCACTTTATTCCATGTCAGTTTGATCGCCGTTGCACCTGCTGCTTCTGATTTTAATGTTACTGCTTCCGGTGCCGCCTTGATCGACTGCACATCCGAATAGTTCCCTGCTACATTCTTATCCCCGACTGTACGGAATGCACAGACTTTATAATAATACTTCGTTCCTACCGACAATTTTTTATCTGTACAGGTAATCGTCGTTTTATCATTGACTGTCTTAACAGCTCTATAGCCGCTGTCCTTTTTCGTAGAACGATATACTTTATAGCCATGTGCACCGCTGATCTGATTCCATGTGATCGTCACACTGTTGTAAGACGCATTTCTAACTATAATCTGTGGTGCCTCTAAAGCAGGGGTTGCCGATGCCTCGTTGGAATAATCTCCATATACCTGACTTCCATTTACCGTTTTATAGGCTCTTACTTTATAGGTATAGGCTGTACCTGCTGTCACTTTTGTATCGCTGTAACTTGTCTTTCCATTTGTTACAGTTGCAATCTTTTTATAAGAGGATGATGATGTTTTTCTGTAAACCTCATAACCCGTCACACCATCCACGGCACTCCATGCCAGTTTTACTTCTTTATATCCGGCTGATTCTGCGTTCAATCTTGTCGCTGACGGAAGCGGTTTGCCGGAGAGAATGCCCGACGCATCACCAAAAACCTTTTTGCCGTTTACCACACGATATGGCTGTACTTTATAATAGTAGGTCGTTCCGGCTGTCAGTGCGGCATCCACATAACTTACTGCACCGTTCGTGATATCCGTGAGCTGTGTGTCCACTTTTGATTTATCTGTGGAACGATATACGATATATCCGGTTGCACCATCCACTTTTTCCCATTTTAGTGTCAGGCTGCTGTAACCTTCCGCTGTAACAGATGTCATTGCTGCTTTTCCAAGCTGTGGTGTTGCTTTTACGGATGCATAGGTATCCGTATTGGCATAATCCGTCTGTCCGTTGTTCGTATATTTTGTATAGGCATATACATGATAAATATAGCTGATTCCGGTCTGTGCTGCCGTATCTTTATACGACACCGTATCAGTACCATCCACATGTGCGATCGTCTGCTCTGTATCTGAGCCTTCCACTTTTCGTGTGATGGTGTAACCGTCTGCATCTGCTGTTTTTGACCAGACTAAGCTTACTGTATTATATGTCGTATCAGCCGTGCAGCTTGACGGCGCATTTTTCGGTTTTACGACAATATAATAATTATCTTTATCAGCCGGTGTATCTTTTACCTGAAGTGTAAGGACAGCAACACCTGCTGCTAATGTCTTTACCTCTCCTGTAAGCTTTCCATCTACTTTCGACGTAGTAAGTGCTGCGATACTGTTATCATCGATCAGCCACTCAACCTCCGGCTCATCATCTCCCGTTGTCTCAAACGAATATCCCGGAAGCGTCACTGTTTCTCCCGCGCTGACAACTGCATATTTATCTTTTTTGCTTATGATGACTCCATTTGCAGTCGCTTCCTTAATCTCGGTATCTTCCGTTGTTTCCGTCTCTTCGGTAACCTCAGTGGTTTCCGTAGGATCTGTCACTTCGGTAGTTTCCGTCACTTCGGTAGTTTCCGTCACTTCGGTAGTTTCCGTCACCTCGGTATTCTCGGTATTTTCGGTTACTTCCGTTGTTTCTGTCGTTTCGCCGGCTTCGGCTGCCTCGCCGGCTTCAGTCTGTCCTGTTACCCCGGACGGATACTCCTGTTCACCATTTTCTCCGGTCTGGTCTGACTGAGCATCCGTCAAAACCCCAGTCTCGTTTTCTGTGGCATCCGTCTGTTCTACGACCTGTCCGTTTGCCGCTTCTGCTGCAAATGCCATGGTATCGGAACAGATGATCATAGTACCCGCCAATGTGATACACAGACCGCGCTTTAACCATTCCAGTCTCTTTTTTATCATAACATTTTGCCTCCCATCCTCTTATTTTTCTCTTTTGGGGCAGTTTTTGCGAAACCTGCCCATCATTGGTATTGTAGCACAATTTTCCATCTGAATATAGTTTATAAGGGATTTTAAGCAAATATTAAGATTTTTTTCGTTACTGTTCACTCGTACCTCGTTCCAGTAACGGATTTTGCCGATGCTTCGCATTCCAAATCGGCAAAATCTGCTACCACCACTGTATCATACGGCATTTTCAGTTCAGAAAATGCCTACCTGTGAACAGTAACTTTTTTTCAATGGTTTTTACGCGTAATACTGTGCCTGTGTCTGATAAAGTCTGGCGTAGATTCCATTTTCGGCTAACAGTGTGTCGTGTGTTCCCATCTCTGCAATGCTTCCGGTATCTAACACAACGATGCGGTCACAGAATTTACAGCTGCTCATGCGGTGGGAAATATAGATTGCAGTTTTATTTTTTACCATCTCATTAAAGTTCTCGTAGATCTGCGCCTCAGCGATCGGATCTAAGGCTGCGGTCGGCTCGTCTAAGATCACAAACGGCGCATCTTTGTAGAGTGCGCGTGCGATAGCAAGCCGCTGTGCCTCACCGCCGGAGACATCGACGCCCGCACCGTTGTTGTTATAAAGCTGTGTCTTCAGGCCGTCCTTCATCGCTCTCACACGCCCGGACAGTTCGACCTGGTCTAACACCTCCCATGCTCTCTCTTCATCCACTGCACTGCTTGCAGCAATATTCTCGCCGACCGGCAGAGAAAACATTGCAAAGTCCTGAAAGACAACGGAAAATGCCCTCGTATATTCCTCATAGTTATATTTCCAGATATCGATGCCGTTTAACGTGATCGTACCCTCCGTCGGCTCATAGAGACGGCAGAGCAATTTGATCAATGTCGTTTTTCCTGCACCGTTTTGTCCGACTAACGCCATTTTTTCCCCAATATTAAATTTTAAGCTGACATGGCTTAACACCTGTGTTCCACAGTCCGGGTAAGCAAAACTTACATCATGAAATTCAAATTCATATTGTCCGTCATCCCGCTTTTCGATCGGCAATGTACCATCGTAAGCCATTGCCGGACTTTGTATAAATTTATCAAAAACGCTTAAATATTCCGCACAAAATTGAAAGGAAATGACCTGTGAACCAAATTCCGTAATACAGTTCACGGTCTGTGAGATGACACCTGCATATAAGATGACATTTCCGATATCGATCATCCCGTTTAATGCTTTCATGCCTGCCAGCAGATATGCAGCGCCTGCTGCAAACTGGTTGATGCCCTCAATCATTCCCCTGTATTTTCCATTTACTTTTCCCATCTGTAAATAAATACTATAGCCCTCCACCATCTGTCTGAATTTCCCCAAAAAGAGTTTTGACAGGTCATAAAGTCTGATATCTTTGCTATTTCTTTCATCTGTCATGATCCCGTCCAGATAGCCGCCCAGTGCATTATTGTGGTCATTTGCATGTATAAATTCATACTGTTTCGCGCTGAGTATTTTTCCAAGATATAAATTCACAATTACAACAACTGCATATAAGCCAATCAAAAGCAGCGTTGATCCATAGGAGACAAAAAATGTTTTTTTCTGTTCGGCATCGATTTTCAGCAACAGCAGAAGAAAAAATACGACCGAATAACACATGGAAAAAAACTGTACAAAGATCTGGTAACAGGTATCCACCTGGTCTTTGATGTCCCCGCTTCCTGCCGTAAGTTTTGCGTGCCTTAATGCGTCAAGCGTTTCCTGTTTTTCAAATTTTTCATACTGCAGTTCAAATGCCTTGTCTGCCATCTGCTGTCTTATGATCTGCTGGCAGCTCTCTCCAAGCACTTCGATCCGTTTCTGGCAGAACCGGTTCACCAGTTCACAGACAAACTGCGACAGTAAAAGTGCTGCCACGCTTTTCACACATGCCTTATAATCCCCTTCGATCGCATTGTTTAAAATCTGTGCCGAAAAATAAAATACCAGAAACGGAATGGATGCCTTCATAAATCCGCCGGCTGCCATGACAACAGCCACATCTTTTTTCCCTTTGCTGATCATCTTTATAAAACTTTTAAATTCCTGCCATATCTTCTTCATGTGACTGTGCTCCTTCCTCTTTGTAATATCTGCTCTGTACCAGGAACATTTCGGCGTATCCGCCATTTTTCTGCATCAATTCCTCATGGGTTCCCTCCTCTGTGATCTTTCCGCTTTCCAGGAACAAAATATGGTCACAGAACCGCGTCGATGCCAGACGGTGTGAGATAAACAGTGCCGTTTTTCCAGTCAGCATTTCATTGTATTTCTCATACATCTCATTTTCTGCGATCGCATCTAATGCTGCGGTAGGCTCATCCAAAAGCAACAGTGCACATCCTTTATAGAGCGCACGCGCAAGCATCAGTTTCTGTGTCTCCCCGCCGGAAAGATGGATGCCATCCTCACTTACCTCTTTTCCGATAAATGTTTTCTCTTTCTGTGGAAGTTTTTGTATTTTCTCCCAGAGGCCGGCATCTTTTAATGCCTCCCTGCATTTTTCCGCATCATAGTCCTCTCCCATGCTGCATGTTACATTGTCCGCAATGGAAAAGGAATAGGTAAATGCATCCTGAAAGACTGCTGCAAGTGACCGGTACCACGCATCAAGATCCATCGTGGCAAGATCCGTTCCGTTGATGTAAATGTGTCCCTCATCCGGCATATAAAAACCGCAGAGCAGTTTGACGATCGTTGATTTTCCGGCGCCGTTGATGCCGACTAACGCCATCTTTCCGCCTTTTTTAATGCGAAAGCTCACATCATCTAATATCTTATGGTCTGTGCCCGGATAGGAAAAACTGACATGTGAAAATTCGACCTCCACTGCCTCCTTTTCATCCTTTAACCGGACTCCCTCGCCATGGTGATATACATTCTCTAACTCTGTAAATTCCTGCATCTGTCCGACCGGCTTTAAGCAGGATGAGATCTGGCTGATCATCATCGTAAGTTCCGAAAAATAGGTGGAAAATCCACTGACGATCCCGATATAAAGCACAAAACGTGCGATGGACATTCCCTGCATGAGCTGTCCGATCAGATAGCCGTAACAGACCACATCCCTGCCAAGCTGCAGCAGCAGTCCAAAGAGATCATCCGCAAAATAACATGCCTTTTCTTTTGCCAGCAGTGCCTGGTATTTTTTGTTCGCAGCACGGTAATGTCCGCTCAGCCATTCTTTCATCTGGTAAATCCTTACATCTTTTCCGTTTTCCACGGCATATGCCTGACGGTCCAAATAGTCCTGTGTCACCGTAAGTTTTGCTTTTGTATCACGGTGTTTTAATTCGTAATTATTTGCCAGTTTATAGCTTAAGATCTGGACCAGTGAAATGACAACTAAAAGCACGACCAGCCATGCCGATACACCGGAGATCAGGGATGCGTACAGGATCAATGCCCCGGCTTCCTTTAAGAGTTCGACGTCGTAATGAAGCACACCCTCGATGCCCCGGTAGTTTCCGCTGACTGCCTCTCCCGCTTTCTTTAAAAGCTGCTGGACTTTTTCGTCCTCGCACTGCACATAGTCGAGTGACATATATTTCTGATAGGTGCATTCAATCATTGCGCCGCAGCGGAATTTTACATACTGGAACTGGTTTCTCCGTTTCAGATATCCGGTTATGATGCACCAGATGCTGTATCCGACAAAAAATGTTACCAGTTTTGCAACTGCTCCGGGCAGCGCTGCCTGGGTGATCATACCTTTTTGATACTGCTCTAAAAACGCTACGATCATGGATGGGATCAGTATGGTGCCGAAGCCTTTGCCAATCTGGGTGATGATCTCGGCGATGGCATAGAAGATGGTGGATTTGTCGTAGTGCCATAGTTCGCGGAGGATGAAACGCTGGTTGGATATGGCGGTGTATGTTTTCGGTTGGTTCATGGTTGGTGGCTCCTCTCGTTTTTGGGGTGGTGGTGTGATATCACTTCTATGTCTATACTCTATCAGCTTTTTGAACTTTCACACAAAAAGTGCACGGAAGGTCATCTTCCGTGCACCAACGGTATCGCCAATATACAAAAGGCTGGAATGAAAAGGTGTGGCTGACACACTGGTCTGCCACCACAACCTGACGGCCACACCTTTTCTCCCCGGCTTTTACCCAAACTTTTACAGCGGCAGCATAATCTCCGTCACAAACACCCCCGGCTCATTCTGCCGATTAATGTACCCGCCATATTTTTCAACCACAAGATTGATCCGTTTTAATCCATGCCCGTGATTTCCCCGTTTTTTACTGATGTACTCCGAATCCATCTTGCGCACTGTCTCATTTGTCGCGTTCGACACCGAAATGTAAAGCTGTTTTTTGAGTACTCCGATATAAAGGCGGATAAACGGTTTTTCCGTGGTCAGTTTCTCACAGGACTCCACTGCATTGTCTAACAGGTTTCCGATCAGAGCACAGAGGTCGATATCACTGACAGCAAGTGTTTCCGGACATTTTGCCTGATAGTCGATCTCAATTCCGTTTTTCTGTGCTAAGGATATTTTCGAATTTAAAATAGCATCCAAATTGACATTTCCAGTCTCAATCAGCTGATTGACGTGATCTAAGTCCTGCTCCAGCAGTCCTAAATATTCCTCTAACCTGTCATATTCTCCCATCTTGACATACGCTTTCATTGCCTGCAGGTGATTGTGATAATCATGCCGCCAGCCGCGCATGGTAAGATAGATATTTTGTACCTCCTGCACCTGCTTTTCAAGCAGGGCATTCTGATACTCCATATTCTTCTCTTCTAAATATTTTGTGATCAGCGGTATTCTCATTTTTCGCACATATCCCCATGTTCCATATAATAACGGATAAACGCTTCATTCACACTCTTATAAGCATTCCTGCTCACCGGCACACTGCTGCCGTCACAAAGAATGCACTCCGTGCGCTGCACGCGCTCCACCGCAGCAAGACTGACTAAAAAGCTGCGGTGTGTACTGATAAATTCCGTTTTCTGTCCCGGCTGATCTTTTGCCAGCTCCTCCGCGATCTCCGAGAGATTCTTTTTGTATTCATAATCACCCACGCTCGTGTGCAGACGGATATAATGCCCTTTCGCCTCCACACTGTAAATGGTATCGACCGGAATTTTTACAGTCTCCCCACCCACATTTTCGATCAGATAGCGCCTTTCTTTGCCAAGCGCATAAGAAATCTCATCCAGCAGAGAAAACAACTTTGTTTCCTCCACCGGTTTTAAAAGATAGCGCAATGCGCCAACCTCATACCCTTCAAACACATACTCACTGCGGTTCGTCAAAAAAACGATGGGAAGTTTTTGATCTTTTTTCCGGATCTCCTTTGCGAGCGCCATGCCATCCATGCCGTCCATATCAATATCCAAAAGGAGCAGATCGAACGGGAAACTGTCCGGATGCTCAAACAACAGCTCCTTCGCACTGCCATAGCCAAAATATGTAACAGTGTCATTCCCTTCGTCTGCCCACTTTCTGATCAGTTGCTCCATATATTCTAACTGGATCTTTTCATCTTCACAATATGCAATATTCATTCTATTCCTGATCCTTGCATTTTTGTTACTGTTCACACACAAGTGTGACCCGTAACTTATTTTTACCTGACTTTTCAGCCTCCCACTGTTATTTTCTGTCTGATCTATTCTGCATAAGACTCCAGATCCTGTGCCAGCAGATAAGTAGCATCAATGATCTCTTTGGTGTGTTTCATTGCCTCTACTGCATGTTCTGCTGTCTGAAGTCCTTCTGTGGAAGAAGCAGCTATTTCTTCACCGGTTGCAGAGAGATTCGATATACTCTGGGAAATTGTGTCTGTACTGTTTAAAATGGACTGCATACTTCCCTCGATCTCTCCGATTGCACTTGCCAGTGACTGCATTTCGTCATTGATGGTCTCAAATTTATTCTTTGTTGTCTCAATCAGTTCGTTCTGTTCACGGATTGAATCCGCAGAATGTTCCATACTGTCCATCGCATGTTGTGCATCTTCATTCAGATCCTGAATGATATCCGTGATCCGGTTCGTTGCATCTTTTGTCTGCTCCGATAACTGACGGATTTCTTCCGCAACGACTGCAAACCCTTTTCCTGCCTCACCTGCTCTTGCTGCCTCAATAGAAGCATTCAATGCAAGAAGATTGGTCTCGCTGGAGATACTTAAGATAGTCGCAACAATTCCTTTTACTTCCTCCACACGGTTGCTGACCTGTTTGGTGGACTCTGCCGCCTGGTTACTTGCCTGCTCCACATTGTCAGCCTGATTTTTTAATCCTGTTACCAGTCTCGCACCCTCTGCCACATTCTCCATCGTATGATTTGCCTTATCAATCATCGCTTCGGTTTCTTTTTTTGCACTGTCCGTATTCTTATGGATTTCCTCACACATCAATGCCTGCTGCTGGATTGCCTCCGCAGTACTTCCCGTGCTCTGGGCAATATTGGAAATAGATTCATTGTTGTTATTGATGACTTCCTCTAATGTCTCTAATTTTTCTTTTGCGGAATCAAAATGTTTCACCAGATTTTCCGCTGTAGCCAGCATTTTTTCAGATGCTGCAGCCTGCATTTCCAGATTTTCTTCACTAAATTTTGTAAGGAGGATAGATGCTTCATATACCGCATAAACTACTGTTGCAAGAATGATAATACTAAAAAAAAGTTCTATCCCATCGGCTCTTTTTGTAATAACCTGCACTATGATATGAATGATATTTCCTACTGCAGTTACACCAATACCATAATATACAAACTTTACATCTAAATACAAAACACATGCAACAAAGAGCGGGATTCCATATGCGTAAACAAAATTATTCTGATTCAGTAAAAGAAATACACAATATACAGCACTTCCTGTTCCAAGCAGGATTTCCCCACCCTTTTTTGAATTCCAAAACTTTTTTGCATAAGTATTCACAACAATAATTCCCGCAACTGCAGCTGCAGTCTGAAGCAGTATCGTAATCTTAAACTCCGCCAGACATGCCATAACAGACAGAATCGTCATCACTGCCAGCAGGATTATTACCACATTATATACTCTTTTATTTGCTCTTACATATTGTTCTCCTGTCATCTAAATCCCTCTTCCTTTCGCTTTTGAATATACTTGCATAATTATAGTACACCCCTCAATAAAAACACACAATACTTATTACAAATTTTTTTCATACTTTTCGACATATTGCGCCATAAAATGTGCTGTGATAAACTAAAGATATTTAAAATATTTCACATTTTGCTGCTTTCAGATGAGGTTATTATGAACTTAAAACAATATATCAGACATCTTCTTTATGATAATACAACTTATGAATCACCAGATATTTATCAGCGTTTCCGCATTGTCTGTCCGGAGTATTCGCAGCACGATATCGAAGTCAAACCATATCCCCTTCCGGAATCAGAGCACATGTTTGGCCTGATCTGGGATATCCACGAACCTCACACTGTTTCTGCCACGATCATCCCCTCCGGTACCGCCTTTACTTACGAGAAACGGTTTGAACCGGGCATGCGCACCCAGATGCACTCACATGAATATCTCGAACTTTTTTATATCGTGGACGGCGAATACCGTCAGAAGATCCTCGGCAATGAATTTACTTTCCACAAGGGGGAACTCTGCCTGATCGACCGCAACTGTGAACATCAGGAAATCTTAGACAGTGGTTCTTCCACGATCTTATTTCTCGGTATCACAAATGCTATTTTTAATGATATCATGAAACATCTGAGCACTTCCGGAAGAATTGCTTCTTTTTTAAATATGGCATTATTAGAGCAGAAAAATCTGCAGCAGTATCTGCATTTCCGTCCACAGCCGGAGGGTATGGAAAAAATGGAACAGGCGCTTTATCAGCTGCTGTCCGAGTTAAAACAGCATGATGTTGCCTCCCCTTTGATCTGTCAGGGATTACTGCTGCGTATTTTCAGGATTCTTGGAACAAATTATGAATTTTCGCTGTCAAAACAACTGCGAAAACAGATGAACTGGATTTTATTTGAAGAGATCACAGATTATATGGAAAATCATCTGACCCAGATTTCCATTACAGGACTTTCTGAGGAATTTCATTTTCAGGAAGATTATTTTAACCGTCTCATAAAAACACAGACCGGGCTTACCTATACGGAATACTTACAGCTTCTGCGCCTGCGCCGCGCTGAAACGCTGCTTCTTACGACCGATGCCACGATCGACCAGATCACGGAAGCGGTCGGTTACCACAACAAAGGTTATTTCTATAAAATATTTACGGAACGGCACCAGCTTACGCCGGCACAGTTCCGCAAAAAGATGTAACTATTTTTTCAGATTTATCTTACAGATTCCATTTCCAGTCTCTTACCTCAGGCAGATCCTGACCGTACTCGTGGATGTACTGTTTGTGCTCTACGAGTTTGTCGTTCATCTGCTGTACCAGATAAGATCCTCTGTTTCCAAGCTGTGGCAGATATTTGATGACGTTCTTTACTAAGTGGAAACGGTCGATTTCGTTTTGTACACGCATATCAAACGGTGTTGTAATCGTACCTTCCTCCTGATAACCGTAAACGTGGATGTTGCGGTTGGTTCTGCGGTAGGTCAGCTCATGGATCAGTGTGTGATAACCGTGGAATGCAAAAATGATCGGTTTGTCTTTGGTAAAGAGTGCATCGTATTCTGCATCGCTGAGTCCGTGCGGATGTTTCGTGTTCGGCTCTAATTTCATGAGATCGACAACGTTGATCACACGGATCTTAATCTCCGGCAGTGCCTCTCTTAAGATCGTAACGGCTGCCAATGTCTCTAATGTCGGTGTATCACCGCAGCATGCCATAACTACATCCGGCTCTTCGCCCTGGTCGTTGCTTGCCCACTCCCAGATGCCGATACCCTGTGTACAGTGTTTGACTGCCTGCTCCATGGTCAGCCACTGCTGTCTCGGATGTTTGGATGTCACGAGCACATTGACATAGTTGCGGCTGCGGATACAGTGATCGAAGCAGGATAATAAACAGTTTGCATCTGGCGGCAGATAAAGGCGTACCACGTCTGATTTTTTATTTGCAATGTGGTCTAAGAACCCCGGATCCTGATGTGTAAATCCATTGTGATCCTGCTGCCATACATTCGAGCTTAAAATCAGGTTCAAGGATGCAATGGACTGTCTCCACGGAAGCTGGTTGCAAACCTTTAACCATTTTGCATGCTGTGCACACATGGAATCAACCACACGGATAAATGCCTCATAACTTGCAAAGAATCCATGACGTCCGGTTAACAGATATCCCTCTAACCATCCCTCACACATATGCTCACTCAACATAGAGTCCATGACACGTCCGTCATGTGCAAGGAATTCATCCGTATCATAAGCCTCACCGTTCCAGTCACGGTTCGTTGCCTCAAATACTTTTCCAAGACGGTTTGACATCGTCTCATCCGGTCCGAAAATACGGAAGTTCTTTGCATCTTCATTTAACTCGAAAATATCTCTGACAAATCCGCCAAGTTCGATCATATCCTGCGCTTCCACAGCACCCGGCTTTGGAACATCCACAGCATAATCTTTAAAATCAGGCAGACGCAGATCGCGCAGTAATTTACCCCCGTTTGCATGCGGGTTTGATCCAATCCTGCGGTCGCCGGTCGGTGCTAATGCCTTTAATTCCGGAATCAGTTTTCCGTCCTCATCAAACAGCTCCTCCGGATGATAACTTAACAGCCAGTCTTTTAACATCTGAAGATGTTCCGGTTTGTCCATCATGATCGGAACCTGATGTGCACGGAAAGAGCCTTCGATCTGATTGCCATCCACTACCTTTGGTCCTGTCCAGCCCTTCGGGGTGCGGAGTACGATCATCGGCCATTTCGGTCTGGTCAGATCATCATTTTCTCTCGCATTTTTCTGGATCGCCTTGATCTCATCCATCGCCTGATCTAAGGCAGCCGCCATCTTGCTGTGCATATCCATCGGCTCATCGCCCTCCACGAAATACGGTTTCCAGCCGCATCCGTCGAAGAAATGCTCTAATTCTTCACGGGAAATACGTGCTAAGATGGTCGGGTTGCTGATCTTATATCCGTTCAGATGCAGGATCGGTAAAACCGCACCGTCTGTTTTCGGGTTTAAAAATTTGTTGCACTGCCAGGAAGTTGCAAGCGGTCCTGTCTCGGACTCACCGTCTCCGACGATACATGCTGCAACCAGATCCGGGTTGTCAAATACCGCACCAAAAGAGTGTGCCAGTGAATATCCAAGCTCACCGCCCTCGTTGATGGAACCAGGAGTTTCCGGTGCAACATGGCTTGAGATACCGCCCGGGAAAGAAAACTGTTTACACAGTTTTTTCAGTCCGTCCATATCCTCTCCGATGTTCGGATATACCTCGCTGTAAGTTCCCTCTAAATATGTATTTGCCACAAAAAAGTTTCCACCGTGGCCAGGACCGGAAATTAAGATCATATCCTGATCATATTTTTTGATGACACGGTTTAAATGAACGTATACAAAGTTCTGTCCCGGAACGGTTCCCCAGTGTCCGACGATCTTTTTCTTTATATGATCCATCGTCAACGGCTCGCGTAATAACGGGTTGTCCAGTAAATATAACTGTGCTGCTCCAAGATAGTTTGCCGCACGCCAATAGGCGTCCATTTTTTTCAGGTACTCTTGGGTAACAGGCTGCTTTTCCACAGCGTTTACTTCTGCCATGCTGCTTTTTCCTCCTTTATTGAAACATTTCCTGTCTCGTTTGTTATATTTTAGACAATCTTTTTTCGGAGGGCAATTTCCCAATCCTGTTATCTTGTAAAAAAGTTACCTGATCCGACTGGTTGTGTGACAGCCTTTTTAGTTTTTCCTGACAGCAAGACAGTAATTAACATGCTCAAAGGCTTTCATATCCGCCCCTGCCTTGTCGATAATATCCCTTTGAATATCATCCGGTGTCAACAACTCATAAATCAGAAAGCCATGTTTCTCCAGGAGTTTTTCAATCTCGCTATAGGAAAAGGCTGATTGCATTGGCTCGCCACCTGCTTTTGCCATCATAATTGTGTTCTGCACACGCTTTTCGGAAGCATCAAAGAAATTCTCATCTGGATAATCAAACACAAGCGAACTCCCATCCGCACAAAGTTCGGAAAGTGCAGCCAACATCGTATTGATTGCTTCCGTCGAAAGATAATACGTTACGCCGAGCCATGAGAAAAATGTTTTCACAGATGCGTCAACCCCCCATCGATCAGACGTTCCGCTACATTATCTTTCGTAAAATCCGCAGGAACAAAGGTGAGATTATCAGGAATCGTCCAACCGGCACGGGTGATCCGTTCTATTTTATCTTTCTGCGTCAGGGGATGATCGACTTCAAATACCCTATGTTTTGATAAGAATTCTTTTTCCTGGAAAGCGAAGGTATCCAGACCTGCGCCGAGCATAACATATTGCTTTGTGCCAGTCAGAACGGCGGCATATTCTTCTGCTGTCATCAGCTCTTTTGCAAGATGATCCGCGAAAACCGGATGATCTTCATTTTCTGCATGAAACGCCCGTCCAAATGAACTC
>ERZ773264.2762-NODE-2762-length-15828-cov-29.092753_pt1 | contig 15828 bp, 17 predicted proteins | sample MGYA00511910_ERZ773264 | MGnify/ENA primary metagenome ERZ773264 (study PRJEB29015, sample SAMEA2737739) | human gut metagenome | biome: human gut; feature: human-associated habitat; material: faeces | place: China | collected 2012 ... | reverse complement strand
AAGCCGGTCTCCCTTGCTGCCTCCCGACAGGAAATCTTTTTGGACTCTGTGTCGGCCCCATGCAGGGCGCTCGCTCCCCCGATGGGAGGTCTTGGCGGTCTGGGCAGTTCGGACGGTCATTCTGTTGTCAAGGTCCTGTTATGAAAGATATTTCAGAGGGCTTTCGCGGGAAGCCCTTAATATGTTCGCTGCCGGGGAGTTAATATGTTTTCTTTCTGTCTATAGGATAGCACCGCAATGGCCGCTGTGCCGTATATCCATAATGTCGGAAAACAGGTGCAGAAACTGCAAAATTCCACGCTTATGGACAGGAACCGCCGGAAGTGGTATACTGTGCAAAAAACATCGGAGGTGCGACCATGAACATCAAGCTGACACTGGGAGAACGGCTCAAAGACCTGCGTGTGGAGCGGAATCTGAAGCTGGAAACGCTGGCAGAGCAGACGGGTCTGTCCAAATCGGCACTGTCGAAATACGAGAGCGACGATGTGACCGATCTCAGCATTTATGCAGTGACAACGCTGGCTGAGTTCTATGGCGTGACCACCGACTACCTGCTGGGTGTGACGGAAAACAAAAAACGCCCAGATGCAGTCCTTTCGGACTTGCATCTGAGCGATGGCGCAGTGGACGTATTAAGGAATGGAAAATTCAATCATCGGCTGCTGTGTGAGCTTCTGGAACATCCCGATTTTGCCCGGTGGATGACCGACCTTGAGATCTGTGTGGACGGGCTGGTCAGTGACCGCATCCGGGACATGAATGCCATGGTAGAAGCCACCCGGCAGGAGCTGGAAAAGCGATACCATGCCGATATAGAGGACCTGACCATGCGGACGCTGAAGGCAGCACAGATCAACGAGGACGAGTATTTCGGGCGGATCCTCTATGATGAGCTGGCAGCGATTCTGAAGCAGATCAAAGCGGCACATGGAAACGATAAGACCACATCGGACGGTGCAGCAATCGAGCAAGCAAAAAAAGCAGCTTGAAAATGCGCAGAAGTTTGAAGGTTCTCCGTTGGAGAAGAAGATGAATGTCCTGATGGGACAGATTGGCATCGACTATTCCAAGCTGACAAAAGAAGAACAGATGACCCTGCTGCGGGTGTTCAACAAATCCTCCATGCTGAAGCACCGCACAAAGGCAGGGATGCGGGGCAAGCACAGACGTTGATCATTTGCCCTGCGCCTGATAGAGAAAAACGCTGCTGCGGCAGGAAGGAGAACGTACACCATTGGTTCCTCTGAAAGCCTGCGCTGGGTGGGCAGAAACCATTAGCTGCCATGCCCATCCGCGCATCCTTCTGCCACAGAACAGGTGCTTGCCGGAACCTCTTGCAGCCCCTTTTCCGCATCAGCCGGAACCAAGGTGTAACACACTAGACTTTGCAAACAAAGTCGTATGCCACGAAACCCCGGCACGGTTTCTTTGGATTCTTCCGGCTATTGCGTTGCTTCCCGGTTTCAGACAATAGAAGATGCGGGCGTCAACTCGTACACATGATCGAACTGGGCTTTACGTTCGTCGCTCAGGTGATGGCTAATCAGGATCAGGGTCAGGTCAGGGTTGGACAGCAGGCTCTTCTCCACGATGTCGGCGTTCTTCTGGTCCAGGGCGCTGGTGCCCTCATCCACCAGCAGGATGCTGCGGTTATGGATCAGAGCACGGGCGATGGCCACGCGCTGCTTCTGGCCGCCCGAGAGGGCGTTGCCTTCCTCGCCCACCGGCGTATCCAGACCCTTGGGCATATTGGCAAGGTCGCCTGCCAGGGCGCTGTCACGCAGTGCCTTTTCCATCTGCTCGTCGGTAAAGTGCTCACCCAGGGTAATGTTCTCACGGATGGTGGTATTGAACAGGAACACATTCTGTTCGATGTAGCTCATTTTCTGCTGGAGCTGCTCGGGCGTGTAATCCCGCACGTCTCTCTCGTCATAAAGGACCTTGCCCTGGTAGCCGGGCAGCCAGCCCAGAAGAATCTTCAGCAGGGTGCTCTTGCCGCAGCCGGAGGGACCGGTGAGGGCGTATTTGCCGCCTTTCTTGAATTCCGCGTTCATGTGGACCAGGATCGGCTTCTTTTCATCGTAGCCGAAAGAGACATCCTTGACCGTAATGCCTTCCTGCAGGGTAGGCAGACCGAAATCAGGAAGCTGCGCCTCGCCGGCATGGATGGTAATCTTATCGAAATAGGGCTTGCTGGCCGAGAAGGACACTGCAAGTTTGGACACCTGGTTCAGTCCATTATACACGCCGGCGCAGATGGTACCGGTGCCCATAAAGGTGGCCAGAGGAATCATATCATTGAGGATCAGGACACCCAGCAGGATGACAACGGCCACTTGGCAGACGGCGCTGACATAGGCCAGACCACAGCCGATGCCGTCCTTGTTGATGGTCAGTTTGTACTTGGCCTGCTCCATGCTGTCGCTGGCTGCATCGACTCCGCTGGTAAACCGTTCATCCTTGCCAAAGAAGCGAAGCACATCGTAACCTGCCAGCAGATCCTTGATTTTACTGACGCTGTCAGCCTGGCTGGCGGCACAGGCTGTGCCAACGGTTCCCAACCGTTTGCTGAACAGACGAGGAACGAAGATCATAACCAATGCGATGACCAGAGAAATCACCAGAAGCAGCCAATGAATGGATGCCAGTGCAACGATGCCGAACACCACCTGTGCCGCAGAACCCATGATGGTGAAAAACGGAGTCCAGGCCATCTGCTCAATCTGGTTCACGTCGTTGGTAAACTGGGAGAGGTACTCGCCGCTCTCCTGCTTATGATACTCCTGATGGGTCTTGTGCAACAGGCCCGCTGCCATATCCCGGCGCAGAGCGTTGTTCATCCGGCGCACGGCCCGGCCCTGGAAGAAGGTCTCTGCAATCAGGCAAAGGACCACGGCCAGCCAGGTCAGCAGAAGAAGAATGATCCGAATGGTGAAAGCCCGCAGATCACCGTCCAGCAGTCCCTGGGTGATCTGAATCTGTACCAGACTGGTGCAGACCTGCAAACCATAGGCAACAACCATACAGATGGAGGCCGCTGTAACAGTGGGCCAGCACTTTTTGAGATAATACTTCATGATTTCCACCTCTTCTGTGATCGTTCCATCTGTCTCTATGAACAGTGGATTGTGTGCTTTGCTCTTTCTGATTCAAATTGTAGCACACAGGATGAGGAATAAACATATCGTTTTGCGTTAGTTAACTGATTACACACATTCTGATTTTCTATAGAGGCAAACTGTCTTTCCATCAATAATTTCAGACTTTTTGCACTGCATATTCATGCAGCGCAAAACATTCCGGCAGCTACGACACTCGGGCTTCAGATCAGAAAAGCTCCACCGGCAGTTAACCTCCGGGTCGATTACAATACCTTTTTCGGGATCAACCCAACCTAACTGGTTTTGCGGGTGGTCAAGCGCCACAGTGCATTTGCCAATTTTTCCATTGGCCCGGAATACCATGCTATGTGGATAGGAAGCGTAGCACACCTGTGCAAGGGCTCCGTTTCTGTGGTTATGACACGACATCCCGATCTTATCCAGATATGCAACATGTTTTGCTACCAACACATCTTTTGTATCCTGATGAAGGATGGATAGACTGTGGACGCCTTCACCACCCCAGTCACCAACAGCACGAACAAGTACGGCGAAGCGTTTGTCATGCCCAAACAGACGGTACAGATAATCATACCAACTGTAGTCCTCATCGTCGGCCAGAATATTGTGGCGCAGCGTGATATGAAAGGAATACTCTGCCGGCGGCAACTTGGAAAGAGAGGCCAGATTGTTAATGATGGTCTGCAGGGTTCCTTTGCCGGATACATGGGGCCGAGTCTTGTCGTGATTCCAACCATCAATTGTAATTTGATAGCTGGTGATCCCTGCCTGATAGAACTGCCGAAATAGCTTGTCATTCAGCAGATAACCATTGGTGGTCATATTGGCAGCATAGTGAAAGCCATACTGTTTCTGCAGATTTTGCACAATGTTGGACACTTCCAGCACAGTGTCTTTGCAAAGAGTAGGTTCACCTCCAAACCATGCAAGTATGACCTGTTTATAGCGCGGCGCTTGTGCAGTTATATACTCCTCAATTCGGTCCAGTGTGTCACGAGTCATACTGACCGCATGGTGATCTTCATAGCAATATGGGCAGCGGAAATTGCAGCCTTCCGTCGGCATCAATGTTACCATGAAGATATTATCCAGCAAAGATCTCACCTGGTGCAGCGCATGGTCTAGTTCTTCCTCGGTTACCAGAAGCTCTTGCTCATGCAGATAGCGTGTCAACGGCGTATTCAGTTCCGCACAGCCGCCGCAACGGGTGAGATTGATGAACTCCTTCTGCAGGCCATGATCGGTCAGCCGGACGGTATTGCGATACAATTCTGATGTAATATAAATAGCATCTTCTTCCGTGCGATAGGTCACATAGCTGGGTACTGTATACATATTAGCTCCTCTTTATCTATATAAAAATCCTGATTACAGGATAATTGTTCGAAATAAGGGGCCCGGAACAATCCGAACCCCTTATTAAAGTGGTAATTAACCCTGTTAGCAGAAGATATTAATGTCGATATTGCAATCAACCTGTTCTTCAATGGGCTTCTTCTCAGCGAGGACTTCCATGATTTGTTTCTTCTTTCTTTAAGATTTATCAGCTTGGAACCTCTGATTGTGCAAGTCCCTTGCTGTGACTGTATTGTAGCACAGATAGTTGTTAAGGAACATATCGCATCATGTTAATTAAAAATAACACAAAACGATATGTTTTAGAACGCGTAGTGTCATCGTACTAGGGAACCTCTGATTTAATCAAAGCTACCATCCCGCTGCCGGATATGGTATAATGTCCTTAGAATATTGATATTGGTTGACACACAGTGCCAGCTTTAAACTACAGGAGCGCGGCAGCTATAATGAGGAGGGACTCAGCAATGAAAAATGTCTTTCTGGGAGAATACATTAAACAGCGACGGCTGGATCTGGGTTTGACGCAGGAGCAGCTCTGCGATGGAATCTGTGAGCCTATGACTCTTTCCCGGCTGGAAAATGGGAAACAGACCCCCAGCCGCAACCGGATCAATGCCCTTTTGCAGCGTCTGGGCCTGCCGGATGACCGCTATTTTGCTCTGCTGAGTAAAAATGAACTGGAGATGGAAGCTCTTAAGAAAGAAATTGTTGCCTGCAATGTGACCGAAAAGGTGCCGGAGGGCTTTGAGAAGCTCGCACAATTTGAAAAGCTGGCAGATCCGGATGATCAAATTGCGCAGCAATTTGCCCTGCGTTCAAGGGTACTTCTGGGACGCTTAGATGGACGCTACACGCCGCTGGAACAAATCGATCTGCTAATGCAGGCAATTCAGCTGACTGTGCCCCGCTTTGACCTGGAGAGTATAGAAAGTTTCCTTTATACAAGAGATGAAATCACAATTATCAATCAGATTGGGCTTGCTTACTCTGATGCTGGCCAAAATAAAAAAGCAGCTGAAATCTACTATCAGCTGCTTAAGTATGTGCGTAAGCATTTTAAGGAAACCATAACATCTATAGGGGTGTTGCCTTTGGTCCTTTATAATTATGCTCGGGTACTGGATTTGTGCGGTCGCTATGAGGAAGGAGCTGCACTCGCTAAAGAAGGACGAGAAGCCTGTATTCAATATGGATATTACCAAGTATTGCCCCGATGTCTGGAAATTGAAGCGGAATGCCGACATTTTATGGGCGATGACGAAATCAGCAAAGAATTGTACTACCAATCGTATTATCTCTGCAAAGTCATTGGATATCAAATCGGGTTAGAGGTTGTCAAAAAAGAAGCGAAAGAATACTTGAACATCGATTTTATGAGTTAACCCATGTCTCCAACGCCCGGCATAGCATCACATGGCTGGATAGAAGGTCTGTCCGGATTCTCAGGCTGATCAGAACCGTCAGGCTGTTCCGTTTCGGTCACACCAGGCTGCGGCGTGGGCAAGTCTTCAGGCTCAGCGGCAAAGCAGGGGACAGCCAGTAGACTGGTGGCCAGAACAATAGAGGTAATCAGGGTAAAGATACGTTTCATCATTTGTTTTTCCTTTCGTTTTATGTTGTTTTCTTGTTGGCAAAAGGATACCACTACAAGGCCATACAGACCATATCGTGCTGTGTTGCTTTTTTCTAACACAAAACGACGGGTTATACTGAGAATGAGGTCAGATGCTTTCCAATCGGCTTGTGATGCAGCAAGTACTAAAAATAAGAGAATGGCCACCCAAACCAATGCCGTCAAGTCGTTGTCGGATGAAGTGTTTTTTAGTTTGTCTGGGAGTAAGTGCACGGTTTCTGCACGGTTTTTGCACGGTTTCAAAACGTGCAAAGGGTGCAAATCGTTGCAAAATCGGACAAAGGGTGCAGAAACTCGAAGTTCAAAACCTGCGATGTATCGCAAAGAAATGACGTTAAAACGTAACTTCCAAAAATTGAGGGAATCGCCCGGCGTGCGCTACGAATCAGTAGGCCGGGGGTTCGAGTCCCTTCCATCGCACCAAGAAAAACCAGAACACGTTTGTGTTCTGGTTTTTCTTTTTGTCAGCACGATGGAAGGGGCTCGAACAGGGCGGCGGCGCATAGCGCCGCAAGCAATCAGCCCAGTGCAACAACGACGACCGCAGCCTGCGGCTGAAACAGGGAGGAGTTGTTGGGGCCGCGTTCTGATTTTTCAAAGCCCTGCCAAGGGGCTGCGGAAAAATCAGCTAACGCAACCCGTTGCTGTTGCTTAGCCCGCGGGTTCCAACGGCTAGGAATGTCTACCGTGGAAGCTGTAATCGAAAAATTTATGGCAATAAAGAGGAAAGAGTGAGACTTATCTCCAGAAGATTCAAGACGGAAAAGATGGAATTTCATATTGACAAGACATCAAGACAAGTATATAATCGAACATGGAAACAACAAGGCATCACGGCGAAAAGCGTTCGAATGCCGCTTTGGATAGAAACAGGTTAAGGAGATATTCAATGACTCAGAGACAAAAAGGTGCTCTTTATATGATCTTGTCTGCATTGTGCTTTGCATCCATGCAGGTGGTGGTGCGGCTGAGCCGCGAGATCCCCACGATGGAGCAGATCTTCATGCGGAATTCGTTCGTACTGATCGTTTCGGCCATCATCATTCTGCGCAAAAAGGGCTCGCTGTTTGGCCCGGCCAAGTATCAGCCCTATCTGTTCGGGCGGTCGTTCTTTGGCTTTCTGGGCCTGATCACCCTGTTTTATGCCTCCAGCCATGCGGCGCAGGGCGATGTGACGATCCTGAACAAAACTTCCCCTATCTGGGTCACCATTCTGGCCGTCATCTTTATGAAAGAAAAGCTGCCCAAGATCCAGATCCCGGCGCTGGCACTTTCCATGGTGGGTGCCTTCATCGTGTTCCGCCCCAGCTTTGAGTCCAACCCCTTCCCGCTGGTGGTGGCATTTTTGTCGGCCGTGACCTCCGGTGTCGCCTACACCTTTCTCTCCTTCTTTAAGGGCAAGGTGGACGGCCTGACGGTCATGATGCACTTTTCCACCTTCAGCGCCGTTGCTTCTTTCCCCTTTATGCTGAAGGATTTTGTGGTGCCCAGCTTCAAGCAGGCGGTACTGCTGCTGCTCATTGGCGTGTTCGGCTCTTTGGGACAGGCCTTTATCACCTATGCCTATCGCTTTGCTCCGGCCTCGGAGATCAGCATCTACAACTACTCCGGCATTATCTTCAGCATGATCCTGGGCTTCTTTATTTTGGGCGAGCCGGTAAAATTTACCTCTGTGATCGGCGGTGCACTGGTGGCTGCCGCTTCTGTTATGGTCTATGTTTACAACAACCGCAGCAATAAGAAGGCAGGTGACGAAACTACGAAATAATCATTGCCCCCAAAGCAAAAGTATGCTATGATACAAATGAATAGCATACAGAACTCTTTCTCGTTGTTTGGCAACTTATCAACCTGAGAAACCAAAAAACGAACGGAGAGTTTTACTATGTGGACGAAAAAAGAAAGATTTGAAGCAGTTCTGAACCATGAGTTGGCAGACCGTCCGCCGGTATCGGCATGGCGTCATTTCACCGAGAACGAGCACAGCGGCGCGGACCTCTTTGTAGAAACGATGCTGAAATGGCAGAACACCTACGACTGGGACTATGTCAAGCTGCAGCCGCGTGCTTCCTACTATGAGGAGGCATGGGGCGGTCAGTTTGACTACAACGACTACGAGGGCGTTTTGCCCAAGGTAGTAAAGGGCCCCATTAGCGGTGTGGCAGATCTGGAAAAGATCACGGTGCTGCCGGGCGATCAGGGTGTGTTTGCAGAGCAGATCGAGGTCATTCAGAAGATGAAGGCTGGTCTGAACGAGGACATCCCCATGTTCCAGACCATGATGTGCCCCACCAGCGTCCTGCAGAAGCTGTGCGCCGTCAACCCCATTGGCCGTTACCGCGCCGCAAGCCGTGACGACCTGATGATGACCCTGATGCACGAGCAGCCGGAGCTGATCCACAAGACCCTGCAGAACATCACCGATACGATGGCCGATTATTCTAAGCACCTCATTGAGGATGCGGGCCTGTACGGTGTGTTCTACGGTGCCACCGGCCTGTCCCGTTCCACCTACATGACCAAGGAGGAGTGGGAAGAGTTTGTCAAACCCTATGATCTGCAGATGATGGAGGCGCTGAAGCCCTGCAAGATCATGGTCCATGCCTGCGGCCTTGAGGTGAACCCGGAGTATTTTGCGCACTACCCCATCGACATCCTGCACTGGCCCGAGAGCGCTACCGGCAACCCCAAGCTGGACACCGCACCCCAGTGGCTGGACAAGTCCATCACTCCGATGGGCGGCTGTGACGAACGGCTGTTCGGTCAGCACAAGGCCGAAGAAATCGCTGCGCTGACCCGCAATACCCTGAAGCGGATGAAGGACATCCCCTTTGTGCTGGCACCGGACTGCTCGCTGGCCACCAATACCTATGATGAGGAGCTGCGCGCCTTTATCGAGGCCGCACATTCCAACGATTGATCTTCTTTTTTCACTTCCTCCTGTCTGTATGCTGACCGATTGCATGAATAGAGAGTTTTGTCTGTCTGCAAGCTGTGAAAGAGCGGACAGGAGATGGGAAGAGAGGAAAGATTATGGCGGACGAGAACTACTCCTATGCGCCCAAATACGTTCAGATCCAGAACTATATCCTGCAAAAGATCGAGTCCGGCGAGTACACGGCCGGGGACAAGATCCCTTCAGAGATCGAGCTTGCCAGACAGTTTGATGTCAGCCGCCTGACGGTGAATACTGCCGTTAAGGAGCTGGCCAACAGCGGCATCGTGGAGCGGGTGCAGGGCAAGGGTACCTTTGTCCGGTTTGTCCCGGGTCAGTCCTTTTCCAGCCCCATGGCATTTTCCGGCGGCATCAAGATCGCACCCTTTGAACACTCCAACAACAAGCCGCATCGCTTGCTGGAGCATGGGGTCATCAAAGCGGATGCTGCCTTGTGCCAGAAGCTGGGCCTGACGGCAGAAAACCCCTATGTCTATAAGATCGTTCGCTGTGTGGATGTGAGCAGCGAGGTGGATGAGGTGGATTACAGCTATGTCCCGCTGTCGGTGTGCAAGGATCACACGTTTGACTGCGAGGCGCTGAAGACCTTTTTCCTGCACGATTATATCTGCCGCTATTTCAATGAAAAGCCGACCCACATCCGCATTTTTGTGGACACGCCCCTTACCTCGGATATGGAGCTTTCTCTGCTGAACGCGCCGCCGGAGAAGCTGTTCAGCTGGGATACCTTCTTATATCACGGGAATCAGGTGCTGGCGGTCACCACCACGGTCTCCATGCCCAAGGAGAACCGTCCCTTCATCACGCTGGAATTCTGAGCGTTTTCTCTCCGCCAAACAAAATATGTACCCGGAGGCTGCTGCACAGTGCGCTGTGCAGCAGCCTTTTTTGCGTGGAGATGGTTCTATACGCTTTGGGACGGAGCTGCGTGGCAGACCCGTCCTGTTTTTACAAAAAAGGGACTGCTTTTGGCAGAACAGAGAATTTTCAACGAATAAATTGGGACTACTCACAATTTACAAGTCGGTCATCGTGCCCAACACGGATAACATGAAGGGGCTGGAAGCCGCCGCTGCTGCGGGCATCGTAGCCGGCAAGCAGGAAAAGAAGCTGGAGGTCATTGCCGATGTGACCCCGGAGCAGACCAAAGCCATCCGCGCATATCTTGACCAGACGGATATCAAGGTGCGGCACGTTGAGAATGGCGTCACCTTTGACATCATCCTCACGGTCTGGAAGGGTGAGCATTCCGCACAGGTGCGCATTGCGGTGTTCCATACCAATATCGTCCATGTGGAAAAGGACGGCGAGGTACTGGTGGACATTCCGGTACACGGAGATAGCGAGGAGATCCTGACCGACCGCAGCCTGCTGGATATGGAGCATATCTGGGACTTTGCCAACACGGTGGACGTGGAGGATGTCCGTTCCATTCTGGAACCGCAGATCCGGTGCAACATGGCCATTGCCGAGGAGGGTCTGCGCGGCAGCTACGGTGCCAACATCGGCAGTGTGCTGCTGGATATGGAGGGCAATGATGTAAGAGTCCGTGCCAAGGCATACGCCGCAGCCGGTTCCGATGCCCGCATGAACGGCTGTGAGCAGCCGGTGGTCATCAACTCCGGCAGCGGCAATCAGGGCATTACTGCCTCTGTACCGGTCATTGTCTATGCACAGGAGTTGGGCGTGAGTGACGAAACGCTTCTGCGGGCGCTGACCCTTTCCAACCTGACCACCATCCACGAAAAGACCCCCATTGGCCGCCTGTCTGCCTACTGCGGCGCTATCAGCGCGGGCGCTGGTGCGGGTGCCGGTATCGCCTATCTCTGCGGTGGTGACTATGATGCCGTCATCCATACGGTCGTCAACGCACTTGCTGTGGTTTCCGGCGTCATCTGCGATGGTGCCAAGGCCTCCTGCGCAGCAAAGATCGCAACTGCGGTGGAGGCCGGTCTGCTGGGCTACAATATGTACATCCGCGGCAATCAGTTCCGCGCCGGTGATGGCATTGTGGCCAAGGGCGTAGAAAACTCCCTCAAGAATGTGGGCCGTCTTGGCAAGCAGGGCATGAAGGAGACCAACAACGAGATCATTGCTATCATGGTGGGCTGCTGAACAGCCTGCCGTGGTCACATCCCAGCGAGATCATCGAAAAAGAATTCCGGTCGGTCTGAAAATGCAGAATGCCCACCCATCTGTGGAAAAACCACAGCGGGTGGGCATTGTTTGTCGTTAATGAGAACGTCTCCTTTACTGCTTGTTTTGTACAGCCTCCCGGATGCTCTTTGCCAGCTTTTTGGCGTCCAGAGGCTTGACGATGCGCTGGGTCTTGCCGCGCACGAGGCCGGCGTAGTTGATGACGCGGGCCGTACCCTGTATCTTGCCCACCAGCACGAGGACACCGAAAAACAGGCTGATCAGGATGGCTGTGAGAAGGACGGTGAAAAGATGGATGAACTGTTGAAATTTCACAAGTGGTGCGGGTCTGCCGCGGCTCATAGTTCTCCGCATTCAAGCTTTCTGCGCACCTCGTGGAGCGAAGCGCACTCGCAGGTATAGATCCTGCGCATCTCGTCGGTGGCGGGCGAGAGATCGGGGACCATCACGGTGACAAAGCCCCCTGCCGCGCCGGCCCGGACGCCGTTGTAGCTGTCCTCGAGCACCATCGTCTTTGCAGGCTCGGTGCCGAGTTTCTGCGCCGCCAGCAGGAAGATGTCCGGCGCGGGCTTGGAGCGGGTCAGGTGCTCGCCCGAGATGACGGCCTTGAAGTAATGGCCGAGGCCCCAGTGTTCCAGATGTCCCTCGATGACGGTCATGGGGCTGGAAGACGCCACCGCCATGGGGATGTGATGTTCGTCCAGCCAGGCCAGAAGCTCGTCGAGGCCGGGCATTTTGGGGACAGGCTTGTTGAAGGCTTCATAGGCCAGCCGGTACAGCTCCTCCACGATGCCCATGGCGGGGCAGTCCTCGCCGTAGAAGCGCCGCAGCACGTCGCAGCTGCCGGCCTTGGTGGTGCCGCGGGCAGCCTGCGAGAGGCCGTCCTTGCAGGGCAGGCCGAATTTTGCCAGTGCCGGCTCCCAGCAGATGTTCCAGATGCGCTCGGTGTCGAACATCAGCCCGTCCATATCAAAAATAACACCCTGTATCATAACGCAAGCTCCTTTTGGCGAAAAATCTACATATATACTCTATTGTACCATGTTTTTCCGCTTTTGAACACCGATAAGGTCATAATTTGTGGCAACTTGACTGTCCCAAAGATGAAACATTTTTCGGTTGCTTGCAAATCCGTTTCACGGCATTATAATAGAAAACAACATTCGGCATATTTGGCGCAGGGCGTGCAGCCCGCGCGGCGCTGTGTGAGATCAGAAAAGAGGGAAATTTATCATGTTGGACATCAAGATCACTCGTACTACCTGCCCGAAGGAAAAGCCGCAGGACGAGTCTAAGCTGGGTTTTGGCAAGAAGTTCACCGACCATATGTTCGTTATGGACTACACCGAGGGCGAGGGCTGGCATGACGCCCGCATCGTCCCCTACGCACCCTTCCCGCTGGACCCTGCTACGGTCGTGTTCCACTATGCACAGGAGATCTTCGAGGGCATGAAGGCTTACCGCACTGCGGATGACACCATCCAGCTGTTCCGCCCCGAGTGCAACGCAAAGCGTATGCAGGACTCTGCTGACCGTCTGTGCATCCCCAAGATCCCTGTTGAGGATTACATCCAGGCCGTCGAGGCTCTGGTGGATGTGGACCGTGACTGGGTGCCTCACTCTGACGGCGCTTCCCTGTATATCCGTCCCTTCGTGTTCGCAAACGATGTGGGTCTGGGCGTCCACGCTTCCAAGCACTACATCTTCTGCATCATCTGCGCTCCGTCTGGCGCTTACTACGCCGAGGGCATCAACCCCGTGCGCATCTACGTCGAAGACGAGTACATCCGTGCCGCTCCCGGTCTGACCGGCTTCACCAAGTGCGGCGGCAACTACGCTGCCTCCATCAAGGCCGGCGAGCTGGCTGAGGAGCAGGGCTACGCTCAGGTGCTGTGGCTGGACGGCGTCGAGAAGAAGTACGTCGAGGAAGTCGGCAGCATGAACATCATGTTCAAGATCGACGGCAAGGTCTACACCGCCGCCACCGTCGGCACCGTCCTGCCCGGCGTCACCCGCCGCAGCTGCATCGAGCTGCTGAAGGACTGGGGCTATGAGGTCGTCGAGGGCAAGCTGGCCATCGCCGACATCATGCAGGCTGCCCGCGACGGCAAGCTGGAAGAGGTCTTCGGCACCGGCACCGCCGCTGTCGTCTCCCCCGTCAAGGAGCTGGTCTGGAAGGGTGAGCACGCCTACATCGGCGACGGCAGCATCGGCCCTGTCACCCAGAAGCTCTATGACACCATGACCGGTATGCAGTGGGGCAAGATCCCCGATACCAAGGGCTGGATCGTCCCTGTGGAGAAAAAGTACTAAGAGCCGAAAGGCTTATGAACGCCGCCCGGCTGTGCGCCCGGCGGCGTTTGCTGTATCCGGTGCGGATTGCAATTCTCTGCCGCGGGTGATACACTTAAAGTACACCTGAAAAACGAGAGGGAATGAAAAGATGATAAAGAAGTGGAGCATCCGCTACCCCGCTGTGGGCGGCGAAGAAGAGCGCCGGGCCTATGTCTATCTGCCCACCATGTACGAGGCTGACCCGGACCGGCGGTATCCGGTGCTGTATATGTTCGACGGGCAGAACGTGTTTTTCGACGAGGACGCCACCTACGGCAAGAGCTGGGGCGTGGCGGATTACCTGGACTACACCGATACGCCCCTCATCGTGGCGGCGGTGGAGTGCAACGCCAGTGCCAACAATGAGCGTCTGGTGGAGTATTCGCCCTACCGCTTCGACGATAAGCAGTACGGCCACTTCGACGGCAAAGGCAAGGACACCCTGAACTGGTTCGTCCACGAGTTCAAGCCCTACATCGACGCCAACTACCGCACAGTTCCCGACCGGGCTCATACCTTCATCGGCGGCAGCTCCATGGGCGGCCTCATGAGCCTGTACGCTCTTTTGCAGTACAGCGACGTGTTTGGCCGTGCGGCAGCGCTCTCGCCCTCGCTGTGGGTGGCTCCGGAGGCGCTGACGGCGCTGGTGGGCCGCTGCAAGCTGGCCCCGGGTACCGTGCTCTACATGGATTACGGCTCCAGAGAGATGGGCAACCACGACGGGATGCGGAAGGGCTTCGGCGAGATGTGCAGCAGGATCTTTGCCCGGGGCATCAACCTGACGGCCCGCGTCGTGCCGGGCGGAGACCACAGCGAAGCCAGCTGGGAAAAGCAGCTGCCTTTCGTGTTCCATACCCTGATGTACGAGCTTGATTGAACCAAACGGAGGAGGAAAGCATATGGAGATGCAGTATTTCAAGGAATACAGCCCGGCGCTGGGCCGGGAGATGGAGTGCAAAGTCTACGGACACGGGGGACGGCCCATGCTGTACATCCCCTGTCAGGACGGACGCTTCTTCGACTTCGAGGACTTCCACATGGCCGACACCCTTGCACCCTGGATCGAGTCGGGCCAGCTCATGGTCATGTCCATCGACACGCTGGACAAGGAGACCTGGTCGGACACCAATGGCGACCCTTACTGGCGCATCCGCCGGTATGAGCAGTGGCTGCATTATATCGTGGACGAGGCTGTCCCCAAGCTGCGCTATCTGTCCAAGGAGCGCAACGGCTGGGATGACCTGCCCGGCGTCATCGCCTTCGGCTGCAGCCTCGGCGCGACCCATGCGGTCAACCTTTACCTCCGCTGGCCCGACATCTTCTGCGGCTGTCTGGCCCTCAGCGGCATCTACACCGCCCACTACGGCTTCGGCGACTACATGGATGAGCTGGTGTATATGAACTCTCCCGTGGACTATATGCGCAACTTCCCGGAGGATCACCCCTATATGGAGCTGTACCGGAACCAGAAGGCTGTCATCTGCTGCGGTCAGGGCGCATGGGAGCAGCCCGACACCACCTGGATGCTCAAGCGCATCTTTGAGGCAAAGAACATCCCTGTCTGGGTGGATCTGTGGGGCCACGACGTCAAGCACGACTGGGATTGGTGGTATAAGCAGGCGGTTTATTACATGCCGTATATTTTGGGGTGACGAAAGGCTCTCCCCTTGGGAGAGCTGGCGCGTGAGCGCCTGAGAGGGCAAGGACGCTGAAAAGAGACAAAAGGACTCTGCGATAGCATCGCTCTGACAAAGGGCCTGCTTATCGCTGTGCGGCGGCGCTGTTTTACCGGGCTTGCCCTCTCCGTCACCTGCGGTGACACCTCTCCCAAAGGGAGAGGCTTTTGAAGTGTCTCTTTGCGGGAGGCAGCAAAGAGAGGATATTCAAGGAAAGAAGACGCGAAATTATGCAGAATTTTATTTTTATCTCCCCGAACTTCCCGACGAACTACTGGCAGTTTTGCCGGGAGCTGAAGAACGACGGCATGAACGTGCTGGGCATCGGCGACCAGCCCTACGATGAGCTGAAGCCGGAGCTGAAGGACAGCCTGAACGAGTACTACAAGGTCGGCAGCCTCGAGAATTACGACGAGGTCTACCGCGCTGTGGCCTTCTTCATCTTCAAGTATGGCCGCATCGACTGGCTGGAGTCCAACAACGAATACTGGCTGGAGCGGGACGCTGCCCTGCGCACCGACTTCCACATCACCTCCGGCTTCCAGACCGAGGATATGCCCCGCATCAAGTACAAGAGCAAGATGAAGG
>ERZ773264.2754-NODE-2754-length-15867-cov-21.808626_pt1 | contig 15867 bp, 11 predicted proteins | sample MGYA00511910_ERZ773264 | MGnify/ENA primary metagenome ERZ773264 (study PRJEB29015, sample SAMEA2737739) | human gut metagenome | biome: human gut; feature: human-associated habitat; material: faeces | place: China | collected 2012 ... | reverse complement strand
GCCAGCGTTTCACGTTGTTGCGGGCATAGCAATATGTACACCCCACTGTGCAGCCGATGACGAGATTCATGTTCTGAATCTGATCTTTGATACAAATACTCATGACTTCTGCCACTCCTCAAGATTCTTTCTGATGCGGTCGAGGCATTCCTCAAACCGGGTAATTTCTTCCTCTGAAAAACCTTTGTAGTAAATACTGCCCATCTCATCAGATACAGAATCGTACTCGCCCTTTAAGGCATGTGCTTTCTCAGTCAGAAACAGGAGTGTTTTCCTTTTGTCCGTTTCAGACTGAACACGGCTTATCAGCCCTTGATTTTCCATTCTTTCCAGCATCGTCGTAAGAGATGTTATCGCTAATCCGCATTTGACCGAGAGTGACCTGATCGAGATTCCATCCTCCTGCCACAGCACATAAAGAATGCGCCCCTGGGCTCCATTGAACGCATCAATATTCTTTTCGCTGAGAATCTTCTCAAAGATTCGGTCTCCAAGCTGTTTTATTTTGGTAACGAGAAATCCGCCGTTCATTTTCATGCAAATGCTCCTATATAGTAGTTTGCTTCAAATAATACCATATAGGAGCTTTGTTGTCAAGAGGCTGTATGTCTAAAACATCCGGCGAGTTTTTCATAGCCTGCGCTTTTTGTGTTCTTTCCGCCCAAAAGCATTGACGCACCGTGCCGAATCCTGTATCATGAAGCTGTTCATTCGGCTGTTTCTGCCCGTTTGGGCATTGTGCATATTATGAAAGGAGTCCTTTCCTCATGGCGATGAATCTGACCCAGAAAATCCTGTCCGCGCACCTGCTCAGCGGCGAGCTGGTCCCCGGCTCGGAAATCTCCATCCGCATTGACCAGACGCTGACGCAGGATTCCACCGGTACGATGGCGTACCTGCAATTCGAGGCGATGGGCGTCAAGCGCGTCAAGACAAAGAAGTCCGTGGCGTACATTGACCATAACACGCTGCAAACTGGCTTTGAAAATGCGGATGACCACTACTACATCCAAACGGTGACGAAAAAGCATGGCATTTACTGCTCCAAGCCCGGCAACGGCATCTGCCATCAGGTACAGCTGGAGCGCTTCGGCGTGCCGGGCTACACGCTGCTCGGCTCGGACAGCCATACGCCCACGGGCGGCGGCATCGGGATGCTTGCCATCGGCGCGGGCGGACTGGACGTTGCGGTCGCGATGGGTGGCGGCGCGTATTATCTGGCGTGCCCGCGTGTCGTCGGCGTGCGCCTGCATGGCAAGCTGTCCTACGGCGTTGCGGCGAAGGACATTATTCTGGAAGTCCTGCGCCGGCTGACCGTCAAGGGCGGCATCGGCAAGGTGATGGAGTACATCGGCGACGGCGTGAAAACGTTGAGTGTCCCGGAGCGCGCGACGATTACGAACATGGGCGCGGAACTCGGCGCGACGACCTCCATCTTCCCGTCGGATGAAGTCACCCATGCGTTCCTCAAAGCGCAGCAGCGCGAGCAGGACTTCGTGCCGCTGTCCGCAGACCCGGATGCGGCGTATGACGAAATCCTCGACATTGATTTGACCGCGCTTGAACCGCTCGTCGCGAAGCCCCATATGCCTGACATCGTGGAAACCGTCAAGCAGTGCGGCCCGATTAAGGTCGATCAGGTGTTTATCGGTTCCTGCACCAACTCCTCCTATACGGATATGATGCGCGTCGCCCGCATTTTGAAGGGCAAGACTGTGCACCCGGACGTGAGCCTTGTCATCGGCCCCGGATCGAAGCAGGTGCTGACGATGCTGGCGCGCAACGGCGCTTTGGCGGACATGATTGCGGCGGGCGCGCGCATTCTGGAATCCGCTTGCGGGCCGTGCATCGGCATGGGGCAGTCGCCGCGCACGAACGCCGTCTCCGTTCGCACGAACAACCGCAATTTCTACGGCCGCAGCGGAACAAAGTCCGCCGGCATTTACCTTGTCTCCTGCGAGACGGCGGCTGTTACGGCGCTGACTGGCGTGCTGACGGATCCGCGCTGCCTTGACATTGACCTCGACATCCCGATGCCGGAGACGTACACCGTCAACGACAATCTGGTCATTCCCCCGGTCGCGCCGGGCGAAGAGGACACGGTGGAGGTTGTCCGCGGCCCGAACATTCAGCCCTTCCCGCTGGGCAAGCCGCTGGCGGATGCCATTTCCGGCAAGGTGCTGCTGAAGATGGAGGACAACATCACCACCGACCACATTGCGCCGTCGGACGCGAAGCTTCTGCCGTTCCGCTCGAATGTGCCGTACTTGTCGGACTTCTGCCTGACCCCCGTGGACGCGACGTTCCCGGCGCGCGCGAAGAAGGAAGGCGGCGGCATCCTCGTTGCGGGCATGAACTACGGGCAAGGCTCCAGCCGCGAACACGCCGCGCTTGTCCCGCTGTATCTGGGCATCCGCGCCGTCGTCGCGAAGTCGTTCGCCCGCATCCATCAGGCGAACCTTATCAACAACGGCATTCTTCCGCTGACGTTCCAGAATGAGGCGGATTACGACCGCATCGCGCAGGGCGACACGCTGAGCCTGCCGCACGTCCGCGAGACGGTGGAAAGCGGCAGCGACACGTTTGTGCTGCATAACGACACGAAGGACGAGGATTACATTGTGCTGATGCCGCTGACCGCGCGCCAGCAGGGCTGCATCCTCTATGGCGGACTGCTGAATTATACAAGAGAGAGCGCAAAGACGGAATAAGATAGTTTTTCCCCCGGAAGTATGGGCTTCCGGGGGATTTTGGCGTTATTATTTCCAGGGGAATAGAAAATCTGCTGCTTTTGCTACAATCAAGGGGGAAGGAGGCTGTCCTGATGAAAAATATCAAGTACACCGTCACGCATCCTATCTTTGTGTTCATGAAGAAGCATTTCTGCCCGCACTGCAAGGCAGCACTCACAGTGGAAACGGCGCATCATTTGGTGAACTCCCGTTCCGAAGAAGCAAAGAACTACGATTTTTCCACGGAAGACGGCAGGATGATTGGCACAGTTGACTTCCGCAATCCGTATTTTTCCTGCCCGAACTGCCATGCGGAGTTTTCGGTGGAAGAATTGTGGAAAATGGAGCAGGAGAAAAGGGCAAGCAGATAACGCAGGCGAATTGAAAAAAACGTATGAAGCACAAAACAGCCGGGGACTGCTTTTCCAGCAATCCCCGGCTTTCGTAATCCCAATGAACCCTTACTTGACTTCCAGCAGGTTCTTACATTCCGCGAACGCGCGGCGGCCAATGATTTCAATCGTCGCGGGCAGGGTTACGCTCTTGAGCTTCGTGTTGCCCTCGAACGCCTGCGCGCCGATTTCCACCACCGGCAGACCCGCCACCGTGTTCGGAACGGTCAGCGTCGATGCCGTGCCGTTGTACTTGACGACCACAATGCCCGTCGAGTCGTCACGAACCGCGAACACGAAGTCGCCTGTCACCGTGAATGCCTTGTTGACAGATTCCAGCTCCGTATTGCCGGACAGCGCCTTAATCGTGATGGTGTAGTCGCCCGGCTGCAGCAGCTTTAGACCCGGCACCGTGTAGTTCAGCGCCGCCGTTTCGCCCAGCAGCGCAGCCGTGCCGTCCGGCGTGGTCAGCAGCAGCTGATACTTCGCTGCGCCGCCAGCAGCCGTCCACGTCACCGTCAGGTCGTCGCCCTGCTTCGCGGCAGGAACGGTCACAGTCAGCGGATCGTCGGTCACATACAGCGTCAGGGACTGCGCCGGGGAAAGCTCGCCAGCGGTCGTTCCGTAGTAGGGCTTGAACTGAATCGTGCGGACACCGTTGCCGTTGCCCAGCGAAGCGAAGGCGCGCTCGATAACCGTCACATCGCCAGTCGTCGGGTAGCTGGTATTTGCCTTGCCGTCCACATACAGGACAACCTTCGTCGCGTTCTTGGTGTTGACCGTGAACGTCACCGGCACATTCAGCTTCACGCGGCTGGGATTCATGGTGAAGTTGACGACTTCCGGCTTGTTGACCACGGTCGTCGTCAGTGTAATCGTGTACGCCTTAAACTTTTCGCCCGCGGTCGTGCCGTTGTAAGGCTGGAACTGAATCGTACGGACGCCGCCATTATTCCCCAGCGACGAGAACGACATCGTGAACTCGTACTTCGACATGCTGGTCGTTACGTCCTCAAAGCGGCGGTTCACCTGCCCGTCGACATACATCAGCAGCTTCGTTGCGTTGTCCAGATAAACAGTGAATTTAATCTGCTCGCCCAGCACCGCGGTCGTCTTGTCAATCTTGACATTCGCAATCACGGGGGCAGCAGACGAACCGCTCGTCAGGGAAATGGTGGTTGCGGAGGTCTTGTCGCCGCCGACCGCGCCGTTGTAGGCTTGGAACGCAATGGTACGCTTGCCCCCGTTGTTCCCCAGCGAAGAGAACGCCATGGTGAAGGTGTATTCCGTCATATCAGGGGTGATGTTCTCGAAGCGGCGGTTGACACTGCCGTCGATGTACATCAGCACCTTCGTGGCGTTCTTGATGCGCAGGGTGAAGGTGATATTTTCGCCCAGCGTCGCGTTCGGATTGCTGATTTTCAGCAGCTCAACCCGCGGCTTGTTCGCCACGCTGATGGTAATCGTCTTGGTGTCGGACATAGCGCCGGGCGTGCTGCCATTGTAGGGCTGGAACGCCACCGTGCGCACGCCGCCGTTTGAACCGAGCGTCGAGAAAGACATCTGGAACGTCGTTGCGCCGTCCTTCACGTCGTAGATGTAGCGGTTCAGCTTGCCATCAATGTAGACACGCATCTTCGTCGTGTTCTTGGTGTTGATGGTGAAGGTGATGGTTTCGTTCAAATCAACCGTGTATTTGTCCGGAGTCCAGCTTGTCACGGTCGGCTTGTTCGGGCTTTCATTTGCGACAGTCACAACACGTTCGGAGGTCTTTTCGCCCGCCGTCGTGCCGTTATAGGCTTGGAACGCAATGGCGCGCTTGCCCCCATTGCTTCCCAGCGACGAGAACGACATGGTGAAGGTGTATTCCGTCATATCGGGGGTGATGTCCTCGAAGCGGCGGTTGACACTGCCGTCGATGTACATCAGCACCTTCGTGGCGTTCTTGATGCTCAGGGTGAAGGTGATGTTTTCGCCCAGACCCACGGTCGTCTTGTCGATATTCTTTACCGTTACCTGCGGCTTGACAGACGGCTTCGTCAGCGTAATCGTTTGTTCAGCGGACTTTTCGCCGGGCGTATTGCCGTTGTAGGATTGGAACGCGATGGTGCGCTTGCCCCCGTTGCTCCCCATCGAGGAGAAGGACATGGTAAGCGTCGATGTGTCAGTGGGCACGTCGTAGATGTAGCGGTTGACGCTGCCGTCAATGTACATCAAAATCTTGGTGGCGTTCTTCGTGTGGATGGTGAAGGTGATATTCTCGCCCAGCTCCGCCGTCGCCTTGTCCATTTCGAACGTCGGTTTGCCCGGAATAATCACATCCGCGCGGTCGATGTTTTCGAGGTCATCCGGCACGTCCGTAGGCGCGGGAGTCGACGCGGGTCCCTCGGTCGGCACGACAGCGGGCTCTTCGGTCGGCTCAACAGCGGGCTCTTCGGTCGGCACGACAGCGGGCTCTTCGGTCGGCACGACAGCGGGCTCTTCCGTCGGCTCAACAACGGGTTCCTCGGTCGGCTCAACAGCGGGCTCTTCGGTCGGCTCAACAGCGGGCTCTTCCGTCGGCTCAACAGCGGGTTCCTCGGTCGGCACGACAACGGGCTCTTCCGTCGGCACGGGCGTGGGTGCAGGGGTCGGCACGGGCTCTTCCGTCGCAGCCGCAAGCACCAGCAAGGCACTGGGCATTTCCACGCCGCTCGCGAAAACACCGGTGTGACGTTGATTCTCAATGCCCTCTTCCGGCACAGGATGCACTGCATCCGCCGCCAGATAGCCATATGCAACGCCAGCCGTCTGGTCATACACGCAGACGGAAATCCGTTCATTCAGCTGACCCTTCTGCGGACGATGCGTCACATACACTACGCCAGTTACCTGACCAACCAGCTCATCGCCCGTCGGATTCAGGTACAGCTGTGCGCTGCTGAACGTCGCGGCAAAGCCGGAGTCAAAGAACTCGTTATCCAGCACGGAGCGGCTGTAATCTACGGCTGCTTCGTCCACGATTTCGGGCGCTTCCGTTACCTCGGGAACATCCGTCGCTTCGGGCGCTTCCGTCGCTTCGGGCGCTTCCGTTGCTTCGGGAACATCCGTCGCTTCGGGGATTTCCGTTGCTTCGGGAACATCCGTCGCTTCGGGGATTTCCGTCGCTTCGGGAACATCCGTCGCTTCAGGTGCTTCCGTCGGCACGACCTCAACCGTTTCCGCCGGCGGAGTTTCCGGCGCTTCCGCAGCCGCCGTCAGCACTGTTCCCATACTGCCCGTCACCATGAATACAGCCAGCAGGAAAGACAATGCCTTTCGCATCCACTTTTTGTCCTTCATCGTCCTCACTCCTTGTTCCGTGCAATCTTCCGGCACGACGTATGGTTGTGCCAATGGCAAGCGATTGCTGCTTTCCATCTTTCTTTTCGCGGCGAGCTGCAGTGCTCCCGGTGGATATAGCAATCTCTTTCCCAATTCCAGCTATATTGTAACAAATTACAAGTCGGCTGTCAATACTTACCGCGCAGAAAGCCGCATTTTATACGAAAATCAAGGCACTTTCTCTGCATCTGTCTCGCGGAACTGATTTTTCCATTGCCGAATTGCCGTGGTCGGCAAATCAATTTGCGTCTCCCATGCGGAACAGATTCGCTCCTCCAGCACATCCAAATTTCCGCCGCGGGGCAGGACGGGCAGATTCGTGTCCTTCGCGATTTCACTTGCGCGGTTGTCTACCGCCAGAATCAGGCTTCGGCAGCCCATGTTCATTGCGTGGATGCCGCCGTGCAGCCGCGTGCCAACGTAGTCAATCCCGCCTGATGCCAAAAGCGCTGTGTAATCTCGCAGATTCGGCTGAATCAGGTGCAAATTCTGCGTCACGCGCGCATCCATTTGGCGCAGGCAGGCGTAGTCCTCAACTGCCTGCAGCCACACATACACCTCGCGATAGTGCTTTTGCAGCATGGTCAGCATCTGCGCATCCTGCTCCGGGCTGCTGCGGTAGTCCGTCAGCGTTGTCACGACGCGCTCCGCCTTGTGCGTCGGAATCTGCGCGCATTTGTCGGCTGTCAGCCCCCACATTGTCGGACACGCCGTATTCAGCACGTTCGTGATGCCAAGCTTCAGCAGGCGCTGGCGCGTGTATTCGTCGCGCACCGCGTGCAGGTACTGCCCATCCAGCAGCGTTTTTAGAATCCGCTTCGTGTACCCTGTCGGCTCGTCCTGGTATTGATACCACCCCGCACCCAGCAAAATGACATGCGTGCGCTGAAATTTTTCACGAATCAGGCGGAAATTCAGCAGCTCCCGCTTGTGCAAAGCGCCGCAGCGCATCATCACCGCGTCCCGCAGGCGGATATTCCACATCCTTTGGCGGAGCATGTCCGAGGAAAGCAGATTCGTCCCGCAGACAAATGCGTAATCCGCACTGCCGACGTGCTTTATCGACACTTTCGACAGCCTGTCCCGAACCGGAACGGCGACGGACAGCTGCACAGGAAAGCAGTCGTGCAGCACATGCTCGCAGGCGTTGCGGATAATGAAATCTCCCTGATTCGCTGTTGAAATGGTAGGGTCAAAACGCACAATTTTACGGCAGTGCTGCATTTCCTGATCGATCATGCCTTCTTCCTCCATTTGCGCAAGAAACTCCGCCTTTTTTCAAGCATCCAGCGATATTCTGCCGTCCGCCCCAGCGCCAGCGTGTACAGGAGCGCTGTCACCGCCGCGCAGGTGATGCCTTTGAGGATAATCCACATCAGCGTATGCCCCATCCGCGCGCACAGCAGCAGCGACAGCGCCATCACCGCGCCGTTGAGCAGCAGCAAGCCTCCCTGCGCCTTGAAATACGCGGCAGCGCTGCGCCCGAAGGTGCGATGGAACAGCACTTTCGGCTCATACCAGAAGATGGTGCATAGCCGCGCCAGCCCTGTTGCGCCGATGATGCCCGCCACGCCGAAGAAGTGCCCCAGCAGGATGGACAGCAGGATGTTGACCAGCGCCGTCATAAACATAACATACTTCATTTGCCGAAAAAGCCCCAGCGTTTCGCGGTACATCCACACAGGCGCGACGATGGTGCTCAGGTAGAATGTGAACAGCACCGCTGCCACCGTCCCTGTGTCCATCAGGTATTCTTCGCCCACCCAGATGGGGATGAAGTCCTGCACAACCGCGCCGTACGCGGCGACGCAGAAGCCTGTAATCGCCCCGAAGAGGACAATCAGGTTGCGGAACATGGCGTACGACTTTTCCGAATTCTTCTCGGCATTCAGATTTCCCAAGCTGGCGGAAATGCCGGTAATCACGATGGAAACGAACGTTGTCACATACGTCGTCAGCGACGCGTAGTTGGAGTAGTAGCCGACGAACACCGTGCCCAGCATGACGGAAATCAGAATGTTGTCCGTGTTGTTGATGAGTATTGTCGCCAGCTTGTAGAGAAACATGGAGCGGATGTTGTCGTTCAGCTCCTGCTTGCGGTGCATCGGCGCACATTTCTGCTTTTTCCGCAGGAAGGGGTACATCTTATCCGCTAAATGGCTCAGTACCGCGTTCTGCAGGAGGGTGCAGGCAATCTGAATCAGCAAATAGCCAAGATAGCTGCCCCAAATCAGCAGGCACGCGATCTGCGCCGCATACTGCAACACCAGCGCCGCGGCGGAAACCATGTTTTGCAAATATGCCTTCTGGTCGGCCTGAATCAGCGTCGTTTTGTAGATGACCAGATAGGATGCCACGGAGTTCGCCAGGTATAGCACATAGTAGACGATTAGCTGCGCCATCGGCAGCTCGCTGCTGATAATGAGCGGCAGGAAGGGGATTACCGCCGCGCCCAGCAGCGCTACCGCCAGCGCAATCAGGCGGTAAATGCGACGATAATAGCCCAGCAGGTGCTGGATTTCGCCCGTGTCGCCCCGGTGCAGCGGTGCGTACAGGCTGTACACCAGCACGTTGCCCACGCCAAGCTCCGCCAGTGACAGCATGGCAAGAATGTTGCTGTACAGCCCGTTGACACCCGTATAATCCGCGCCCAGCCGGCGCACAAACACCGTTCGCACGGCAAAAGCTAGCAGCAGCGTAACCACCTGCCGTACTGCGCCTACACCGATGTTGCGTGCCGTGTTTTCGCTCCTTGATGCTGTGTTCATGATTCCTCTCCGCCTGTTTCGCCCGTCTGCTCCTGCGCCGCGCCCTCCGGCTGCCACTTGCCCAGCAGTCCCAGAAACAGTATGTTCAGGAAAACGCCCTCCGTGTTGATGCACAGGAAATACAGCAGGAAAACGCCCAGCACATACAGCAGACGCGCCTTGGCAAATTTGGTACGGATACCGCGGTACGTCAGCCACAGCCAAACTGCCGGGAGAATCAACCCTGTATCCATGACGAAGGCGGCAAAGCCATTGGAAATGTTCTGCACCCTGTGTTCCAGCAGAATTTCCGCCTTCCGCTCCGAGAAAACGCCCTGCCCCGCAATGGGGGATTCCAGCCCGATTTCAAAGCCGCTGAAGGTGTCGTTCCACCGCGTGTAGAACGAACCGCCGGAATTTCGTCCGATAATCTTGTTTTCCACCACGCCCGTGGCAGACTCGATGACAAACAGCAGTACCAGCCCAACGAACGCCGCCATCTTGATGCTGCGCGCCATTTTCCCGCCCTTTTTGCGGAATGCCACCGTCAGCAGCACAACGCCCAGACAAATAAAGCCTGTTGTGGACAGCGTGCTGAGGATGGTGACGATCAGCAGCGCAATTGCCCAGCAGTATTTCTTCTTGCTCATGCCCATGCGCGTTTCGTCGCTCATCAGGAACAGCAGCGCGAAGTTCAGGAAAATCTGGTGGCTGCCCGGCTCGTTGAACATGCCCGCGTTGCGGTGGAAAACCGGGATGTTCAGCCAGCCTAAGGTGAAATAAGGCGTCAAGTAAAATCCGTTGACGCTGGAAACTTCGTAGTGCAGCAACGGCAGCGGCAGCGACAGCAAATCGCCGATGACGAAGGAAATCAGGCTGATGGCCGCCTCTGCCAGCATGACTTTGGTATACAGCCGCATATACGTCCGATACCCGATGCAGCTTTGCAGAACCAGCACATAGCCGATGTTGCAAAGCCAAATGACAATATCGTTGATGTGGATGCCGTTCTGCGGGTTGACGAAACTCGTCAGCAGCAGCGCCGCCGTCAGCAGCAGCGTCAGGCGTACATTCTGGACGCTGATTTTCGGATGATGCGCCCGCGTCAGCAGCAGAATCGACGCAATCAGCATGGCTGCCATCAGCGGCATCCGCAGCACCTGAAAATACAGCGAACCCATGCCCAGCACGCCAATCAGCACGCAGAGTACATCCACATGGTTCTTTGTGATTCGGATTTTCATCGTGCAATCTCCGTATAAATCTGATGCAGTATCTCCAGATTCTTCTGCGCATCATGCGTTTTTCCAGCGTGTTCTCGCCCGGCGCGCGCCATCTGCGCCGCTTTTTCCGGATGCGCGAACATCTCGCAGATATCATATGCCAGCAAATGCGGGTCGTCTGCCGGATAAATCAGCCCTTCCACGCCGTGCGTCATCAGACAGCGCACGCCGCCGACATCAGACGCAATGCACGGCACGCCAAGCAGCATCGCCTCGCCCAGCGAATTGGGGGAGTTTTCAATGCTCGACGGCAGCACAAACACCTGACTTTTTAGATACCGCTCCTTCATTTGCTGTGCATTCAGGCTTCCGGTAAAAACAACATGGTCGTAGAGGTCGTTTTCGCGCAGCAGACGATGGATGTACCGTTCATAGGCATTGCGCGCAAGCGGCGGAATGCGTCCATAGTCCTTGCGTCCCACATAGAGCTTGACATCGGGATAGCGCTTGCGGACAATCGCCAGCGCCTGCAATAGGAGATGCAGCCCCTTGAGCGGCACATGCGCCTGACTGCAGAAGAGACTGTGCGGCTCGCAGCTGTTCAGCGACCATTCGCCGGTGTAGAACTCGTCCCGCAGCGTTTCGTTGTTGAAATGATAGGCCGCCTGCGGGGCAAGCTCCGCCATGCAGGCAGCATCCCAGTCGGTGCGCCCGATAACGTGCTGCACCCTGCGCAGGGCTTCCTGTTCATACTGCCCGACGCGGCGGTAGATTGCTTCCTGACGGACGATATTGCCCTTCACCAAGTCCTTCAGCGTGTGCCCGTGGCAGACGTGTTCCGGCAGATAAGCGCGATAATGCTCCGCGTATATGGACAGAAGCCCCTGAATGGAAATTACAATCCGCTCGCGCATCCCCATGTGTTCCGCCGCATCAACCATGGCCAGCGTGTGCTGATTTTCCGTGCCCCAGAGGTGAATGACATCCGGCTGCTCTTTGCGCAGAATATCCTCCAGCTGCCGGGTGTAGGCTTCGCCGCACCGCTGCGTAGGGCGTGTGGGGTTGACAAGCCCGTAATAGCGGTAGCCGTCCACTTCGCCCGTCAGCGCTTTCGGCGCGTCAAACACATACGTCAGCGCCGCATCCGGCAGCTGCGTCAGCCTCCGCGACAGCCCGACCAGCCAGCCCACGATATACACCGGGGGAAGCGATTCTTTTTCCGCAATGGCAGGGAGGATAATATTCCCCATCCACATGACCTTCACGCTTCAGCCCCTCCTTTCACTTTGCGCTGTGCGGCATGGTTATTCCGCTGCGCCCCGCGTCAGAAAATCCCGCAGCTTTTCCCGCTCCTGCGCCTGCGATTGGCAGTAGCGCGCAATGTTGCGCACATAGCGGTCATGCACGGCTTCATCCAGCAGCCTTTCCGGCGCAAAATCCGCCATGCGGGATACCGTTTTGCCCAATTCGTTTGCTTCCACCATTTGCAGCGTCCCGCAGCGGCTGCCCACAATCGGCACGCCCCGGAAGAGAATATCGAATACAACGCCGCTGCTGTGCAGGGAGTAATTCTCCGAATAATTTAGGATGCAGTAGCGGCATTGGCGAATCGCCTCGTCATACGCCGCTTCGGACAGGTATTCCAGCCGCAGCTCGATGTTCTTCGCCCCCGCGCAGACTGCCCGCAGCTCCGCCTCCAGCGGCGCTTCCTGCACCCGACCCGCAATCAGCACCCGATACGGCGTGTTCCGCAGCTGTTTTGCCGCCTCAACGACGCCTTTGTCCGACGTAATCAGCCCGACCATGCCGAAATCATAGCGCTGCTGCGCATACGGCACAGGCGGCTGCATCGTTCCTGTGCTGATGTAATCGGACACGACGCACATCGGCCGCCCGTACGCCGCGCCAATGGCTGCATTGGGGCAGATAACGCCGCTGATTTTCCGCCTGCACAGCGCATACAGCCCCCGTTTCAGCAGCGAATTGACGCCGTCGGTGCTGTACTGGATGGTGTAGACCCGCGTTTCTTTCTTCTTGAACAGCGCAAGCCCCAGATATGCTGTTGCGACGGCGCTGCACTGGAGGACAATCACGTCATCCTGCGCTTCCCGAAGCAGCGCGCGCACGTTCTGGAACACGGCGCGTTTGTTGCGCACTGCCGAACTGCCCACGATGTAATCATGCGGCAGACGAATCAGCTTGTCCCCGAAGCGGTCGCCGTACACCGGCCCGCCCGCAATGCGTACATCCATCTCCGCGCCGAACAGGTCAAGATAATTCTGCGCGACGGTGAAATAATGCCCAGCGGCAATGCCGTCTGTGCTGGTGCTCCGTACATCTGCCACAATCAGCCGCATGATGGTTCGTTCCTTTCGCCGCTTTTCTGCATCGCCTTGCTGTAAATCGCCATCAGCTGACGATAATTTGCTTCCGCCGTGAAATTCTCCTGATACGTTTTCAGCGCGCCCTCGCTGACGGATTCCGCGTGCTGCAGCCGATTGAGCGTCTGTGCCAGCTGTTCCGCCGAGTCCGCCGGAAACTTGAAGCCCGTCACGCCGTCCGAAATCAGGGAACCCGCGTTGCCTAAATCCGAGCAAATCACCGGCGTGGCGGCGCTGAAGGCTTCCACAATCGTCATTGGGAAGCCTTCGTACCACTGTGTCGGCAGAATCAGCGCCTTGGACTGCCCCATCAGCGCCCGTGCCGCCGAATTTGGCACAAAGCCGTGCAGCTCCGCCTGCTTCAGCTTTTCCCGCGTCAGATATTCGCGGCACCATGCTTCCTCCGGCCCTGTACCGCAGATGATTAGCTTCATGCCCCCGCCTGAACGCTCGTAGCGCACCCACGCCTCCAGCAGCAGCCGGATGCCCTTGAGCGCATCCAGCCGACCGATGTACACCACCTGATTTTCGCGCGCCGCATATGGCACAATCGTCTCCGGCGGTTCCACAAAGTTCGGCTTTACGGACACGTTTTCCGGCGGAATCTGCTTAAGCGCCAGCAGCTTCTGACGGTTGAAGTCCGTCAGGGTGATGTAATGCAGGCGGCTGTACGTTTTGAGGGCGCGGTGCAAACGTGTGCTGAGCACGCAGAACACCGTCTGCAGGCGGCTGCCGCGGTAGCAGCGGTGCTTCACCGCGCAGTGCAGTCCCTTTTTCACGCAGTCCTCGCAGATATGGCCGTCGCGGTAGAAAAGCGCGTTCGGGCAGAGCAGGCGGAAGTTGTGCACCGTCTGCACCACGGGAACGCCCTCGCGCAATGCCGCGTAATACACTGCCGGGCCAATCAGCGGCAGCGTGTTGTGCACATGCACCAGCGAAATCCGGTTTTCGCGGATGCTCCGCCGAACCTCGCGGTATGTACGGATGCTGAAAAACATCCCCAGCGCACTGCGGATTTTCTCCAGCGCTCCCATGCGCGAAATTTCCTCGTTCCGCCGCGCATACAGTGCCGCAGCGTGACCGTGCGTTTCCAGCAGGTGCTTCTCGTTCGCCACAACGACATCCTCGCCGCCGGGAATCTGATAATAGTCGTGTACCAGCAGTACAGCGGGCTGTTTTGTCGCTTGCTGCATTTACTTTCTCCTGATGGCCGCGTTCCAGATGAATTTCAGATTCGTACTCCAGTAGCGCTGGAATAGCCGCTTCGGGTCTTGCATCAGGCGATAGAGCCATTCCAAGCTGTGCTTCTGCATCCATAACGGGGCGCGCTTGACGTTGCCCGAAAAGAAATCAAAGCCCGCGCCGACCCCAATCATCAGCCCGTGCACACGCCCTTGGTGCGCCGCCATCCAGCGCTCCTGCTTCGGCGCTCCCAGCCCGACCCAAACAAAATCCGGCTGCGCCTGATTGATGCGCGCCACGGCAAGCGCATCTTCCTCCGGTGTCAGTTCGCGGAAAGGCGGCACGTCTGTGCCCGCAATTACCAGCCCCGGATACTCCTGCTGCAGGCGCGTAATCATTTTCTCCTGCACTTCCTGCGTGCTGCCGTAGAAATAATGCCGCCAGCCGTGTGCCGTGGACTGCCGAAAGACCTCCATCATCAGGTCAGGCCCGGTTGTCCGCTGAATCTGCGGATACCCGCGCCGCCGCGCCTCCTGCGCCAGCGGATTGCCATCCGGAATCGCCATCAAACCGTCGTTCTGCACGGCACGGTAGTCCGCATCCTCGTAACTGACGACGGTTGTATGTACATTCGATACGCAGATGTAATCTCCCTGCAATTGATGAATGTTCTGCGCCAAATATTTCAGCAGCCAATTCATGTTGATGACAGCAATATTGACCCCTAAAATTGGACAGACCGGAATTTCACGCTTGTCCACTTTGCGGCAGTATTGCGCTGCTCCTTCGTGCGCCGTGGCAAACACCCCTTTCCCCGCTTCCCCAGCAAGAAACCTTGATACTATTTCCAGATTCATCTGCGCCATCTGCTTGCGCCTTTTCCCTTCTGGCGTCCGCTCATTCCACTTAGCGTAGCGCTGCTACGCTGCGTTCCATTCACGTTAGCCAGAATGAAAAATTCGCCGCGCATCTTGGCGCATTCTTATCTGGAAATAGTATGAATCATAAATTACCATTTTCATTATAACGCAAACATCAGTAATTTGCAAGCATTTCCATTTCAGATGATGAAGAAATTTCCTTTTTTTCTGCGGATGAATTGCCGCCCCGTATTCGTTCTTTCATTAGCATACCAATGCGAAAGGAGTATTCTTTATGAAGAACTGTATTTCCCGTTTCTGCCTGCTTGCCTTGCTTCTCCTGATGACCATCGCCCCTGTCCGCGCGGAAATTATCGGGCAGACGACGGAGAACGAGTACATCCACCGCCTGATTGCGGACAACGGGCAGGAACTCTGCTTCGTGTCCGGCGAGAAAGACCCGTGCCTTTCCTATGCGGATGTCAACTTCGACGGCATCAACGATGTGGTGATACTGACACAGCGCGGCGCGAGCAATTTTGTCTACCAGTTTTTCATTTTTGATGGCGAACAGTATGTTCTCTGTCCGCTGACGTTCACGAATTACGACCTTGATGCAGAACACAAGATTGTAAGGAGTTCTGTGAACGGCGGCTTGGCGGGCGGCATTCACAGAGAAACGCTGTACCGTTTTGATGGGACGGAGGCGGTGCTGCTGCGCTGGGCGGTCGGCGAGGAGAAAGAGGACTGGACGTTCGACGCGGATGGTTATACCGTCCGGCACTACAATGATGTGCTGACCCTGCAGGTCTGGGAATATGATCCGGATATGGACGGCATCCTGATTTTTGAGCAGGATGTTTCTACTGAAGATGAAAATGCGCTGAGGGAAGCGTTTCAGGCGGAAAATGACGCGCTCTGGTCGGGCATCCGCTAAGGCACCACCGCACAATTCGGCGGCGCGTCTGGCGATGTCTTTTCCGCCAT
>ERZ773264.2744-NODE-2744-length-15908-cov-5.463004_pt1 | contig 15908 bp, 15 predicted proteins | sample MGYA00511910_ERZ773264 | MGnify/ENA primary metagenome ERZ773264 (study PRJEB29015, sample SAMEA2737739) | human gut metagenome | biome: human gut; feature: human-associated habitat; material: faeces | place: China | collected 2012 ... | reverse complement strand
CCGGTAACGTCAATGATATCCAAAGCGAGGCTTCCGACAACAATGGCATCGCAGAAGATCTGGCAACGGAAGTCGGTCGGTTCAAGCTGGAATAAGAAGGCTGAGCAACCGAAAAATATAAAATAAAAATGCCGAAAAAACTAAAACAAAAGTGCCGAAAAAATTAAAATGAATCGGCTGTCTTCGAGATTAAATAAAAAGTCTATCCTGTTGCGGCAGGATAGGCTTTTTTCATTTGATGGGATTTTTTGACACGCCCCTCCGTCTAATAAGTGTAAAGCAAAAAGAAAACGATTTGCTTTGGCAAGATCCCAGCGCGCAGGAGAAATATCATGCAGAAAAACGAAATGATGAACTTAATACGAAAGGCAAAAGACCGGGATCCGGATGCATTTACAACCCTGATGCAGCAGCAGACGAAAGATATGTATCGCGTTGCGATCGCCATTCTGATGAATGATGAGGACGCCGCGGCATGCAGGGAGCCGTGCAGGCGACTGACACGCAGCAGAAGGAGCTGACCGACAAAGGTGCAGCGGTTGTGTTAAAAGAGCAGAAGGATTACAGCAAACTTGCCGTAACGGACAATGGAATTACAATAACTCCGGAGACCGTTATTGTGGATGACTATTTTGCACATGTCGCCTTTTCTGTAAAAGGATATGATCTTGCAGAGGGTGAGGAGCCTGGCTTCGACATCTGGAATATGGGACTAAAGGATGTCAAGAAAGCGACGAACGCGCAGGCATACGGCAAATTCTATGACGGCATTGTCAGCGACGAGAACGGGCAGCCGGTCTATGAGGGCGGCAGTGCACTCAAGGATGATGCGAACGGAGACACGATCATGCACTATGTGGATGAGGACGGCAACCTAGAGTATGTTGCAAGCTTCAGTGTGGCGGATCAGGGGGAAAGCCTTCTCGGACAGACCATCTACTGTAACTTCAAAGATCTTGGAACACTTAAGAAAACGCGATTCACATTGGGCAAGTCCGGTGAATGGGACTTTGAGATCAAGCTTCCGGATGTCAGCACCGCCAAGAAGATTTCCGTTGCAAAAAGTGTATATGGTACGCCTTTTACCGTGGATGATATCGAACTTTCGCCAATCTCGATCCGCGTGAACTACAGTGTGAACGGTAAGGTTACGATTCACAAGGACTCCAATCAGGTGCCGCAGTTCTACGGTGTTGTCTTCAAGGATGGCAGAAAGTTCGCATTCCTTGGCGATGCGGGAAGTTCAGGCTACAACGATGACATGACGAGCGCGTATGCACTCAGCTCGTTCGTGCAGGTTATTGAGCCGGATCAGGTGCAGAGTATCCTCTTGCGAACTGATGACGGAACAGAAATCGAATTACCGCTCTCCTAGAAATTTTGATAAACGTGTGTGAAGCTTTTGCGGCGGCTGACTCTCGCGGGTAGGGCGTCCCGGCGACTGGCATCGGCAAGGACACTAGCTATCCAAAATCATGAATTTGCAAGAAATCTCTGCTTGACTCCTGCGATGATTTGTTGTCCGCTCAAGCTTAGACAGTGGTGCGTCGGATGTTCGCCTGAACACAGACTGTGTCCGATGGATTTCGTGTCTGCCTTACGCGGAGTGCTGAACAATACCGTGCCCGCGGGTCGTGTTTGCGACCACATAACTTAGTGGCATTCCATAATTCTATGAGGGGAGACATTAACCGAGAGCGGGCACAATAAAATTTGTGAAGTGCTCCGCTTAGGCAGACTAGAAATTTTGAGCACATCTGTGTCAGGCGGACATCCGGCGCGCCGTAGTCGAAGCGTTGCTCGGACACAAAAATTGAGCCAAGCAGAGATTTCGCAAATTTACTGATTTTGTCTAAAATCGTGCTCCTTGCCGATGCCAGCTGCCGGGACGCCCTACCCGCGAGAGTCAGCCGCCGCAAAGTTTCACAATCGTTAGATAAAATTTGTATAAAAAGGATTTTTCCAGCTGCTCAATCGTGTATAGTATAGAGGTATGAAACAGATACAGACAGGAGGAAGTTTGGCATGAGGGAAAAGGCATCGATGGCAGAATTTCGTGAACTATACGACAGACAGATCACAAGAGTCTACAAACTCGCACTCGTGCTGCTCGGGAGTGTAGCGGACGCAGAGGACGTTGCGCAGACCGTTTTTCTGAAAGTGTGGGAGAAGAACCCGAAGTTTAAGGGCTCGGATCACGAGACCGCGTGGCTTCTGACCACAACCCGCAATCAGTGTCGGGATCTTCAGAAAAGCTATTACCGCAAACACCGCACCGCGATCGAGGACGCTCTGGAGAAAGCGGTGTCATTTGTCTCCGACGCGGATAATGAAATCTGGCAGGCGCTGCAGAGTCTGCCTGAGAAGTATCGCGTTGTGCTGTACCTGTATTATTATGAGGGCTATCCGGTGAAGGAGCTCTCGGTACTTCTCGGTCGCAGGGAGAGCACCCTGCAGACCCGGCTGGCGACAGGGCGTAAGCTTTTGAAGGAAAGTTTATCGAACACCCGGCTATGAAAATTCGCTTCGCGAAGACCGGACGCTACATGTTAGCTTTGGGAAAAGCTAACACATGAAAAAGGAGGGTAACGATGAGTGAGAAGATGGATGAGCAGCTGAAGCTGGCAATGGAACATACAATAGAACAGATTGGACCGGATGAGAAGCAGACGGATGCAATATGGCGCGGTGTGCAGGCAAAGGCGCAGCAGAAAGAAAAGAAATTCCCGGTGTTCCGTGTGGCGGCAGCCGGTATGTGCGTCCTGGCATTGTGCGTAGCGACGGGAGCCGGTGTCAATGCGGCCACAGATGGTGCCTTTTTTGAGTCTCTGAGGGCGTTTGTTGGTATGCCGGAGCAGCAGAAGAAGGTTGCTGATGAAGGCATCACGGTCGGAAGACGAGAATCCAATGTGTATGCGGATCCGCTTGTGGCATGTTCGGATGCCTATATTGTGTTTGCAAATGAGCGCGGACTGATGATCTATGGAAGAGAGGAGCAGGCGGTTCTTGCGGCGCTTGATCTGCAGGCACTTGACTGTAATTATTTTAATGCAGACACGGTCGTGACGCATGTGATGATGCAGGATAACCTGCTTTATATTTATAATGATTACAAAGAGAAAAGTACGACGGAGGCCTATACGTATGATCTTACACAGGTTGGACAGGAGCAGGCATTAAATTGTGTGGAAGATTCGGCTGAAATTGCCAAGATCCGGAAAAACTGGATGGCATACGCAAAGGAACATTGCAAAGATACGTTTGATACAGTACCGGCGGCACAGACGGATTGGAATGGGAGTGATATATTACGCTATAGTAAAAAGTGTATTACGTGGACCGATGATCGGGGCGTCGAGTGGAACAGCAGCCTTCTGACCTATGATGACGGAACCTACAAGCTCTACACGTATGCAGTGAATGAACCGACCGATGTAAAAACAGAGGTGCTGAATCTGAATGTGTCGGAGGATGCAACGCAGCAGGAGGGACTTCCGGCGTTCGAGTACACCGGAGAGGATACGATTCTTAAGACCATTTGTGATTATATGTGCAGCGAGGATCAGGGATATGACACGGAAGATGCCGTCTATATTCCGGCACCTGTTATTTACGCGACGGTGACGAAAGGTGACGAGGTGACCGTATTTGCGAACTTGTGGAGTTATGTATATAAGCAGAATGGTAATGCCTTGGATTGCGAAGCCGGCGGAGAGCAGCCATCCCGTCTGAAACTGAAATCCGATGGAAACGGTGGCTACACGATCACGGAGCACCTGACTGCCGGGGATGGAGAGGAGTATGTAAAAGACATTGAAGAATTTTGCAAGGAATATCAGGTTTCACCAGAGAAATTCATACAGGCCGGCAGAGATGATGACAAGATCCGCAAGGAGCTGGTCAAGATGTATGTAGACAACAACAATCTTGACATCAAGTACATCAAGGATTACGGATGGGATCCAATCCCGCTTGATGATACACAAGAATCATAATGCCGATATCGGATGATACGGACTGCATTTTCAAGGGCACCTAGTGTTAGGGTGCCCTTTTTTCGTTCGCATTGAGACCACTCAGGCGATTGTGAAACGCTTGCAGCGGTGTGCGTTTGGTTTTTGTTTTGGGGAGGGCGAAACGGTTTGAAGAAACGTATATTATGGCGCTATGAATTGAGTAGCGCCATATTCTATGGTATAATAAATATCCTATAGCTTTGAATGGTGGATTTTATGAGGAGGAATGCTTATGAAAAAGTACACATTACCAATTCTTTTACTTGCAGTAAGTTTTTCAATTTCGCTTTCCGGCTGTCAGAAGCAGGAGGGTAAAAGCACAGAAGAAAACCGGATTGAGGCAGGAAATATTGAGGCGGTACAGCCGGAAACCGGAGCACCGGAAGAATCACAGGCATCGGAAGCAATGGAAAAGGATCTGGCAGAACCTATCGAAGCAGGTATTTCAGAGGGAAATTTAGAGGGGAAGGCTTTGTACTCTGAATGTTCGTTTGTATACGAGGATTCGGAATGGAAGCTTCAGACTTTTGTGCCGGAGGATATGCTGATAGATGGGGAACTGGCAATGGATGACAGAGTCAATTTCCTGATACAGGCGGTCTGTGGCGAGGAATCCTATGTGCTGTTTGATGAGATGGTTCAAATTGGAGTGCCGGCGGCGGATGTTTTTATCGATCAACAGGAGCAGCTGCATATTATTCTTAGGGATGTGCGTACTGCAAAGTATAGAGTGACAGATTTTGTCTATGATGCAGAGAATAAGAAATTTATCGGCAAAGATGTATTACATGAAGATGCAATCAATTACATCGGAACAACGGGCAGATAGGCTTTCATATCAAGAAAGCGAAGAAAAAGGAACGAATAGGGACTGAATGGAAGGAAATTTAACAAGAGGACCAATTTTAAAGACGTTAACGAAACTTGCGATTCCGATTATGGCATCGTCATTTTTGGGAACATTATATAATATTACGGATATGGCATGGATCGGGCTGCTTGGCGCCAAGGCGGTTGCCGGAGTAGGCGTTGGAGGTATGTTTACGTGGCTTTCGCAGGGACTTGCCTCGATGGCAAGGATGGGCGGTCAGGTACAGGTTGCACAGTGCATCGGACGCGGAGAGAAGCAAAAGGCGCATGGATTCGCGCAGACAGCGATGCAATTGGCATTATTGATGGGAATCGCTTATGGAATCATTGTAGTGCTGTTTGCCCGTCCGCTGGTAGGATTTTTCCGGTTGCAGGATGCGGAAACACTGGGTGCCGCGTTGGATTACATCAGGATCGCGTGCGGATTCATCGTTTTTTCGTTTTTGTCTGTAACGCTAACCGGAATATATACGGCACAGGGAGATTCCAAGACTCCGTTTGTCGCAAATCTTTTTGGTTTAGCGGCGAATATGATCCTGGATCCGGTTTTGATTCTGGGACCGGGACCATTTCCGAGATTTGGGGCGGCAGGAGCCGCGATGGCAACTGTTTTGGCTCAGGTGATTGTTACCGGGATTATGCTGCTGGGAATTTTAGTGCAGAAGAAGGAAAATGTGCTGAAAGGACTCCGTTTGTTTGTTAAAATTCCGCTGGAATATGTGGAGGGAATCTGCAAAATCGGAATTCCCACGGCGCTTCAGGGTATGGCGTATTGCTTTATTTCCATGATATTGACGCGCATGGTGGCAGGCTTTGGCCCGGAGGCAATCGCTACGCAGCGGGTAGGCGGTCAGATCGAATCAATCTCATGGAATACAGCGGACGGATTTGGCGTAGCTATGAATGCTTTTATCGGTCAGAACTATGGCGCAGGTAAAACCGAACGTGTGAAGAAGGGATATCGGGTATCTTTATGGACCGTTGGTATATGGGGCCTTTTGATCACCCTTGTGTTTGTGTGTGCTCCGACACCGATCGCGAGTGTGTTTTTCCATGAGAAGCAAGCGATTGCAACAGCGGTTGATTATTTGATCATTGTCGGATTTAGTGAAGCGTTTTTATGTGTGGAGATGATGACGGTAGGTGCGCTATCAGGACTTGGAAGGACGCGTCTGTGTAGTGTGATCAGTATTGCCTTTACATCGCTTCGCATCCCACTTGCAATCATTTTAAGCAGCAGTGTGCTGGGAATTCTGGGAATATGGTGGGCACTTACGACAACGACCATGATGAAGGGCATTATCTTTACCTGTGTATTTTTACTGATCGTGCGAAAGATGACAGATGCGAAAATTAAATAATTAAACCTTAATAATGCCTGTGCAGGATTTTTCAATCCAGTGCAGGCATTGTTTTGAAGATAAGTACAAATATAGCGTATATAATATTGAAGAAATGCATATGTCAAAGAATCTTTGCGTAACTTTATATGCAATGTAATGTGATGATTGCTTTACTTTGAACATTATTTTTTCGATAGTTTGTTTTGGGAGGGCGAAACGGTTGACATTGACACGCCGATTTGCTAAAGTTTATGTGGGTTAAACCCTCTTGTAATGATGAAAAATATAAGAGAAAATGAACGCAGATGAACTGGTCGTGCAGGATGAATGCTGAGAGACCGGGTTTTCATAAAGGTTAGGAGGAATATAATATGGGCAAAATTATTTTGACGGGAGATCGTCCTACCGGAAGATTACACGTGGGACATTATGTAGGATCTCTCAGAAGACGTGTAGAATTACAGAATTCGGGTGAATTCGATAAGACATTTATTATGATTGCGGATGCGCAGGCTTTAACAGATAATTTCGATAATCCGGAGAAGGTGCGCCAGAATATTATTGAGGTAGCGCTGGATTATTTATCAGCAGGCTTGGATCCTGCAAAGTCTACGCTTTTTATCCAGTCACAGATTTCGGAATTGACGGAGCTTACATTTTTCTATTCCAATCTTGTAACGGTATCCAGATTGCAGCGTAATCCTACCGTAAAGTCTGAGATCAAAATGCGTAATTTTGAGACGAGCATTCCGGTTGGATTCTTTACTTATCCAATCAGTCAGGCTGCTGATATCACTGCATTTAAGGCAACTACGGTTCCGGCCGGAGAGGATCAGCTTCCGATGATCGAGCAGACACGCGAGATCGTCCGCAAGTTTAATTCCATCTATGATGAAGTGCTGGTTGAGCCGGAGGCACTTCTTCCGGAGAATGAGGCATGTATGCGTCTGCCGGGTACCGATGGAAAGCAGAAGATGAGCAAATCTTTAGGCAATTGTATTTACCTTTCAGACTCAGAGAAGGATGTCAAGCAGAAAGTTATGAGTATGTATACGGATCCGACCCATATTCAGGTATCCGATCCGGGACATCTTGAGGGTAACAGTGTATTTACTTATCTTGATGCATTTAGCAAACCGGAACATTTTGAAGAATATCTGCCGGATTATCATAATCTGGACGAATTAAAGGAACACTATACAAGAGGCGGACTTGGTGATATGAAAGTCAAGAAGTTCCTTAACAATGTACTTCAGGAGGAACTGGCGCCAATCCGTGCGCGCAGAGCGGAATTTGAGAAGGATATTCCGGCTGTCTACGAGATGTTAAAGAAGGGCAGTGATGTGGCAAGAGAGACAGCAGCACAGACTCTGTCTGAGGTAAAACGCGCGATGCAGATTAATTATTTTGATGATGCAGAGCTGATCCGTGCACAGGCAGAAAAGTATTCCGGAATCATGGAATAATTAAGAATGCATAAAAGTATTTAAGAATTATTTAAAAATGCGAAAGCACTCTTTACATGGGGATTTTTCGGGGGTATATTGAGGGCATGAATGAATGCGCGACAGATTCTCCCCGGGATCTGCCGATTCAATAGAATAAGGATAGACGTTTGCGGATAGAATAATGAGAACATGTTATTATTTGATGCGCAGATGCATAGAAAGAAAGGATAAATAATGAGAAAATCAGGTTTTACAGCAGTTCTTGCGGCGGGAATGCTCCTTCTTGCAGCGTGCGGAAGCGAGGCGAAGAACATTGATGCTGCGGCGCTTGCTTCTTCGCTGGTGACCGATATCAGTTATGACGACCAGCTGGAACAGATCAGCGATGATGATGTTTCTATGTACATTGATGTTCCGGATGGTGTGAAAACGGTTATGTATATGGGAAGCGGAAGTACCGCGGAAGAGGTTGCCGTATTTGAGGCACCGGATAAGGACACCGCAGCAACGGTGAAGGATAATGTGCAGACATATCTCGATGATCAGTCGGATTCTTTTCAGGATTACATTCCGGAAGAGTCTAAGAGAATCGGAAATGCGGTTCTTGAGCAGAAGGATCAGTACGTGATTCTGTGCGTATCCGGTGATTCGGATGGCGCAAAAGAAATTATAGAGAAAGCGTTTAAATAGTATGGTATTCAGCAGTTTTGTATTTTTACTTGCATTTTTACTGATCGTATTATTCTTACACTATATCTGCCCGGGCAGAGGTCGGAACGTGGTACTTCTTGTTGCCAGCCTGATCTTCTATGCCTGGGGAGAACCGGTGTATGTGTTGATCATGCTGTTCTCAACGGTGTTTGATTATACGAACGGTCGCTTAATTGAATATTTTCAGAAGAAGAATTGCCCGGGGAAAGCAAAGGTTACGTTGGTCATTGATTTGATTGGAAATCTTGGAATCCTGGGCTTTTTTAAATATGCAGACTTCTTTATCGGAAACTTGAACACGATTACAGGTGCGGGACTGTCTCTGTTACATATCGCGCTGCCAATCGGTATCTCGTTTTATACGTTCCAGACGATGTCCTACACGATTGATGTGTATCGCAAGGTTGTTCCGGCGCAGCGAAATATATTGGATTTCGCGACGTATGTAACGCTGTTTCCGCAGCTGATCGCAGGCCCGATTGTGCAGTACAAAACGGTTGCCAAGGATCTTGCAAACCGCAAAGTCAGCCTTGAGGATTTCTCGGAGGGTGCGTTCCGTTTCTCGGTTGGTCTGGCGAAGAAGGTGCTTCTTGCAAACCAGATCGGAAGTCTCTGGGATACAATTTCACAGTTGCACCAGATGTCCGCTGCCACGGCATGGCTTGGTGCAATCGCATATTCGTTCCAGATTTACTTTGATTTCTCGGGATACTCGGACATGGCGATCGGACTCGGAAGAATGTTTGGTTTCCATTTCCTGGAGAATTTTAATTTCCCTTATATGTCAAAGACAATCACCGAGTTCTGGAGACGCTGGCATATTTCGCTCAGCTCGTGGTTCCGCGAGTATGTATACATTCCACTCGGCGGCAACCGCAAGGGTATGAAGCGTCAGCTTTTCAACATCATGGTTGTATGGATGCTGACCGGACTCTGGCATGGTGCAAACTGGAACTTCGTGATGTGGGGTGTCTATTACGGAATCCTCCTCATGATTGAGAAGCTGTTTCTTCTGAAGTGGCTGGATAAGGCTCCTGCATGGATTGGCCACATTTACAGCATGTTCCTTGTGATCATCGGCTGGACGATTTTCGCGCAGACGGATATGAGCCAGCTTACCGCTTATCTGAAAACAATGTTCGGTATCGGTGCGTGTGGCGTGGACTCGGATTTTTTGTATTTCCTGTCGACGAATGCAGTGCTTCTCGTTGCACTTGTACTCTGCTCGATCGATCATCGTATCTGGTTGAAAAAACTTTGGGCAAAACGTGTGACAAATGCGGAAGAAGAGAAAGCCTGGAACGATGGAAACATCTACAATATCGGTGTGAATTCCGTACGCTATACAATCGCAAAGTCAGTGATCATGCTTGTGCTGCTTGTACTGGCTTTCGCATTTCTTGTCGGTGACAGCTACAATCCGTTTTTGTATTTCCGGTTCTAGCAATGTCATGCGCAAGGGTTTGAGGTGTTATATAATATGAAGAAAGCAAGACTTACAATTGTTATCGTTTTTATTGCGTTTCTTGTGTTGATTTCGGGCGGAAGTCTTCTGATGAAGGACCGCAAGTTTTCGCCGAACGAGAACCGCTATCTCGCAGAGCCCCCGAAATTGTCCGTGGACAATATCTTAAGCGGCAAATTTCAGGATGGGCTTGAGGATTATTTAAGAGATCAGATCTGTTTTCGCGATGAGTGGATTACAATTAAGACCGGCATCCAAAAAGCCTGTGGTGACACAGATATTGGCGGAGCCTACGTCGGCAAGGACGGCTATGATTTCGAAAAAATCACACCGGAGGATGTCGATGATAAGCTGGCTGCCCGCAACATGAAGGCGGTCAAAGAATATTTTGAGGATGCGTCCGAAACGATCGACAAGGAGCGTTTATCGTTCCTCCTTGTTCCAACTTCCGGACTGATCATGCAGGATAAGCTTCCGAAGAACGCACGCCTTTTTGATCAGGCATCCTACATTGATCAAGTGCAGTCTGCGGTAAGTGATTACAATTTTATAGATGCGCGGGATGTATTATCCTCGCATGCGGATCAATATATTTATTATAAAACAGATCATCATTGGACTTCGGACGGCGCTTATTATGCGTATGAGAAGTGGTGTGAGGATACGGGACACGAAGCGGCACCACTGGATACACTGGAAAAGACAGTGGAGAGTGATAAGTTTCGGGGAAGTCTCTATTCAAAAATACTGGATGCGGGATCGGCGTATGATGAAATCTGGACATACGGACCGAAGGATGGTGCGCCTTTTGGAAGTGAGAACTGTCTGGTGACGATGGATGAAAAGGATGAGACCGACAGCGTGTACGACCGCAGCAAGCTTAAAGAGAAAGACAAGTATGCCTTTTTCTTTGGTGGAAATTATGGTGAGGTGCATGTGCAGAATCAGGCAGCAGATGAGGAAAATAAAGGCAGGAATGTTTTGGTGATCAAAGATTCATTTGCAAACAGTTTTGCCCCGTTTCTGACGCAGAATTATGAGAATATTTATATGATTGATCTGCGTTACTACAATGGTGATTTGAAGGCATATCTGCAGGAACATGATATTACAGATGTTCTTGTGTTATACAATATTTCTAATTTTATCTCCGATCGCAATATTTATAAATTGACCGGAGGTATTTAGGCAAAGGTAGATAAGGGTTCGGAGCTGGGCTCCGGGAATAAGGAGATGCGAGAAATGTATACAAAGAAGATTCGCGCAGTGCTGCTTGCAGCGGCACTTGCGACAACAATGTTTGCAGGCTGCGGAAAAGGCAGTGACGATAGCGCAAAGGATACGAAGCCACAGGAGAGTCAGGATGTGGCGGCAACGGAAAATATAGAGGAAACAGAAAATGGGGCGGAAACTGAGAGCCAGGAACCGCAGCCACAGTACCCGGAGATTGTTTCGGATGGAAAAGTGAAAAGCTATCAGAGCGTTGTAACGGTCGATGATGCGGCGTATGAATTATACACATATCTGGATGATGCGGCAGGAAACTATGCAGACAGTATCAATAAAGTTGCCTCTGCGCTGGAAGGCAAGGCAGATGTCTACGACATGGTGATTCCGCTCAGCTCGGAAATTACATTCCCGGATAACTTACGAGGCGAAATCAATTCAACGGATCAGCATCAGGCCATGCAGAATATTCAGGCGAAGATGAATGATAAGGTTAAGTCCGTCGATATCTATGATGCCTTAATGCAGCATCGTAATGAATATATTTATTTCCGGACGGATCATCATTGGACGGCACTTGGAGCATACTATGCGTACCAGCAGCTTTGTGCCGCAAAAGGAATTGAACCGGAAGATTTAAACGGATATGAGACAAAAGAGTTTGACGGATTCCTTGGTTCTTTCTATAATGATACTAGTGATGCAAAGCTAAAAGCAAATCCGGATGTGGTTACGGCATATCTGCCGCATGATGAGAGTATTCTTCATGTGACGGCGTCAGACGGAACGAAGTATGACTGGCCGGTAATCTATGATGTGTCTAACTATGGCGCGGGACTCAAATACAGTACCTTTATTGCAAGTGATAATCCATACACGGAGATAGAAAATAAATCTCTTACGGATGGAAGCTCCTGCGTGGTTGTAAAAGAGTCGTTCGGCAATGCCTTTATTCCGTTTCTGGTTGACCATTACCAGACAATTTATGTGATTGATTATCGCTATTGGACTGGAAGCGTCAGTAAACTGGCTGAGGAAAAAGGTGCTTCGGACGTAATATTCCTTAACAACCTGTCGATGATCCGCAACAAGAGTCTGGTTGGAAAGCTGCATCGGATTCTGTAACGTACGACAGGAAAGAAGGAGGGAATTCCCTTGATTAAGTATTATAAAACCGATGATCGCAAGATCCACGAAGAAGAAATGATCCAGAATGGTGTATGGATTCAAATGGTAAATCCAAGTGTCGCGGAGGGGCAGATGGTCGCGGATGCTTTGGGCGTGGATATTGAAGATGTACTGGCAGCACTTGATGAAGAGGAAAGTTCCCGTATCGAGCTTCAGGATGGATATACGTTAATTCTTGTGGATATTCCGTCGATTGAGATCCGCCATGAAAAGGAATCCTATACGACAATCCCTCTTGGAATTATTATTACACAGGACGAGATCATTACCGTCTGCACGGAAGATACACCGGTGCTGCAGGCCTTTTTAAATAATCGTGTGAAGGAATTCAGTACGAAGAAGAAGCTTCGTTTTGTATACCAGATTCTGTACCGTATCGCGGTCCTCTACCAGAGTGATCTTCGCATCATCGACAAGATGCGTACCGAGATTGAGGAACGTGTCGGCGATGATACCGAAGAGGTCGATCTGATCGCGCTTCACGAGCTGGAATCCACACTCGTATACTTTGCAACATCGCTCCGTGCAAATGGAGTTGTGCTGGATCGACTGACAAGATACAAGAGATTGGAGCAGTATCCGGAAGATAAGGAATTGCTTGGTGATGTGATCGTCGAGAACAAGCAGGCAATCGAGATGACGGGAATTTACCGTGATATCATCAATGGTACCAGAGAGCTTCTCTCCTCTGTCATTGACAACCGAATGAACAGTATTATGAAATCCCTGACGGTCATTACACTGATTATGGCTATCCCAACGGTTGTTTCCGGTATCTATGGTATGAACGTGGATTCGCAGTGGGTTCCGTTTGCGCATGTGCAGAATGGATTTGGAATCATCTGTGGAATCATTGTAATCATCTGTGTGCTTATATTTATCTTTTTGCGCAAAAAGCGTATTTTTTAGAATTGAAATAGAGAAAACGAAAGCGTGGCTGAAAATTCAGTCACGCTTTTATAATGAAATCTTTCAAAATGCATATTGCATAAGGAAGAAGTTTACTTTGCCTGGAACCTTCCACTGGCTCCGCAAGGGAGAACAAGTCCATTGGAGGATACCGGCAGACCGATCTCTTCCGCGGTGATCGTTCCGTTGTATTTGCCGAGTACTGTGTGCATCATATAGGACAGTACTGCCGGCTGCAGTCCGGTTGTATAAGAGTTGATCAGGAAAAAAAGAGGATCGTCCGTCAGAATCTGTGAACAGAGCTGCACCAGCGGATAGACACTCTCCTCGATTTTCCAGATTTCTCCCTTTGGTCCGCGGCCGTAAGATGGCGGATCCATAATGATGGCATCGTAGTGGTTGCCGCGGCGGATTTCACGCTCAACAAATTTCACACAGTCGTCCACGAGCCAACGGATCGGCGCATCTTTCAGCCCGGATGAGACGGCATTCTCTTTGGCCCAGGTAACCATTCCCTTAGAAGCGTCCACATGTGTCACACTTGCGCCTGCCGCTGCAGCGGCGATGGTTGCGCCTCCGGTGTAGGCGAACAGGTTTAATACTTTAACCGGTCTGCCGCTTTTGACTGCGTTGGCAATCAGCGTGGAGAACCAGTTCCAATTGGCAGCCTGTTCCGGAAACAGACCGGTGTGTTTAAAACTGAATGGCTTCAAGTGAAAAGTAAGTTCCTTATTAATAGGAAGAGGGTAGTGAATGGTCCACTCCTGCGGGAGATCAAAGAACTCCCATTCTCCGCCGCCTTTGGAACTTCTGTGATAATGACCGTTCATGCGCTTCCAGCCCTTCTCCTGCTTCGGGGTATCCCAGATGACCTGCGGATCCGGACGAACCAATAAGTACTTGCCCCAGCGCTCAAGCTTCTCGCCGCGGGAACAGTCAATGACTTCGTAATCTTTCCACTTATCTGCTAACCACATGTGTAAATCCTCCTGTATTGTGATCGTGTTTCTTCTATATATAATAGAACTGCAATGCAAATTCCTACTTGCAAAAAATCTGCATTTATCATACCATGATTTTGCAGAATGGAATACCTTTTTGCACATTTTAAAGAAAATAAAATTTTTTTGAAAAACTACTTGTCAAATCGAAGATTGTCATGTATAATATCACTTGCTGTGGCATGATAGCTGTGAAGCGTGAGGTTGCTGCCTACAAATTGGCAGGTTTTCCGTGGAGCGAATGTCAAGTTAGGAAACTGACGACAAGTCACTGTACAAACAATATGGTCTATCAAAGATAGAAACAACGTGTGAAAAAATGCGAATCGCCTGACGATGGGGCGATACATCAGAGATGTACCGCAGGACACACACGGAGAAGTGTACAGTCACCGCTTGTCGTACTATTTACAAAGTGCGAAAAGGAGGCGACTTTTTTTATGGCAAGTCAAGTAATGAGAATCACTCTCAAGGCTTATGATCACGAATTAGTTGATTCATCAGCAAAGAAAATCATCGAGACTGTAAAGAAGAACGGATCACAGGTGAGCGGACCGGTACCTCTTCCTACTAAGAAGGAAGTAGTTACAATTCTTAGAGCTACTCACAAGTACAAAGATTCCCGCGAACAGTTCGAGCAGAGAACTCATAAGAGACTGATTGATATCGTTACACCAACTCAGAAGACTGTTGATGCTTTATCACGTCTTGAGATGCCAGCAGGTGTTTACATCGATATTAAAATGAAACAGAAATAATAACTGTTTCGACAAATTATTTCGTAAGTCCTGATTAGTTATTTCATATAGATATGGCTGCTCTAGGATGAACGGTTCCGCTACTCCACTGCAGATCAGCAGGTGGGCAAGAGGCGTTCCGCTGTAGAAAACAGGAGGTTAAACAATGAAGAAAGCGATTTTAGCAACAAAAGTCGGAATGACACAGATCTTCAATGCAGACGGCGTATTAGTGCCGGTTACTGTATTACAGGCTGGTCCTTGTGTTGTTACTCAGATTAAGACAGTAGACAACGATGGATACAGTGCAGTTCAGGTTGGATTTGTTGACAAGAAAGAAAAGACTGTTAACAAAGATGCCAACGGAAAGAAAGAAATTCGCAACAGACATGGCGTAAACAAGGCTCAGATGGGTCACTTCGCTAAAGCTGGTGTATCTGGTAAGAGATTCGTTCGCGAGTTCAAGTTTGAGAACGCAGACGAGTATAAGTTAGCAGATGAAATCAAAGCTGACATCTTCGCAGAAGGTGACAAGGTTGATGTTACTGCTATTTCAAAAGGTAAAGGTTTCCAGGGTGCTATTAAGAGATTAGGTCAGCACAGAGGACCGATGGCTCATGGTTCTAAGTTCCATCGTCATCAGGGTTCTAACGGTGCATGTTCTTCTCCGAGCCGTGTATTCAAGGGAAAAGGAATGCCTGGACACATGGGTAGCGTAAAAGTTACAACTCAGAATCTTGAAGTTGTAAGAGTTGACGCAGAGAACAACTTACTGCTGATCAAGGGTGCTGTCCCAGGAGCAAAGAAAGCTCTCATCACAGTAAAAGAGACCACAAAGTCTGGTAAATAGTGCAAAGTAAGAAAGGAGGAACTTTACGATGGCTAAAGTAGCTGTTTATAATATGGAAGGTAAAGAAGTTGATTCTATCGAATTAAACGATTCCATTTTCGGCGTAGAAATTAATGAGCATTTAGTTCATATGGCTGTTCTTC
>ERZ773264.2727-NODE-2727-length-16012-cov-6.496585_pt1 | contig 16012 bp, 12 predicted proteins | sample MGYA00511910_ERZ773264 | MGnify/ENA primary metagenome ERZ773264 (study PRJEB29015, sample SAMEA2737739) | human gut metagenome | biome: human gut; feature: human-associated habitat; material: faeces | place: China | collected 2012 ... | reverse complement strand
GCTATGAATTTTTCTATTGCGTTCCCCTGACTTCGGAATAGTGGCAGGGCTGGCTATCCTTGTTTTGCTTTGTGCTTCTCTACCGTACATGAGCATTTGCTGCAGGTCATATTCGGTCACAGGTACTGTATCGGGACGGCTGAGCGTTGTTCCCTCAATCACAAGGGCATCGACTTTTCTTACAAGCTTGTCCATAATTTTCGGAACAGCTTTTCCTCTGAAACCGTGAGTTCTGAAATCGCCTGTGTAAAGCAGCTTTTTGCCGTCAGCTTCAATGAGGAACATATAGCTGTCGCAGGCGGAGTGGTCGATCGAAAACGGTGTTATATGAATATCGCCTATCGTAAATTCAACGCCCGGTTCAAAGGTTTTTATTGAATTTATACGTTCTTCAAGTTCAGTTGTGCTTTTTCTGCTGTGCTGTGACGAAAGCAGCATAATATCCTTTGCAAGAGGACCGGCATACAGGGGAATATCCTTTCTGACACGATCCATCTGTCCGATATGGTCACCGTGATAATGGGTAAAAAGCACAGCGTCACAGCTTCCGTTTTCATCAGTTACTCCGGGAATGACAAGGGGGTCCGATCTGAAATCGGGGGCGAGTGAAAGTTCATCGCCCATATCAATGATAATACGGGTATTGTCCGTGCTTATTTCGGCAGCAATGCCTCCTATCTGATGAGTACCTCTGTGTATCTTTATTTTCATATGCTCTTCCTCCTGCAATACTTTTTATGATAATTATATCATATTGCTGCGACAACGTGGTGGCATAGTGAGAATTTTATATACAAATTTTTTGATTGCCCTGAATGTCCAATCTGTAAATATATCCGAGCTTTATAGAATCATTATCGATTGGGAGTTCCGCACCTCCGAAATCTGTTTTGGCATTTGCATCGTAAGGCATTACAACAATTGCTTTTATTTCGAGTTTCTGAGGAATATTTCCTCCGAAGTCAAAGAATTTCCACCATTTTTCTCCGCAGTCACTTTTCAGAAGCTCTCGGATAAAGGTTGCATAAGCCACAGCCTGATGCATGACCTTTTCGGGAGGTTCACTTTTTGAATAGCTGTCTTTGAGTTCGAGAACGGCGAGCTTTGTGCCTTTTCCGCTTCCCATACGGGCAAGGATATCAATTCCGCCGCCTGAGTGCTTTGAATTTGAATACTCGATATTTGCTGTTCCGTTTTTTGCAGTGCTTGCTTTGATAGCTGTGGGCATCTGAAAACGTGCGCCCGTATTGCCCATCATTACAGGCTGAATATTAAGTATCTCTTTCCCTGCCGAGCTTTTCTGTGAGTAGTTTTTCAGCAGCTCACATTCCATATCGTGTTCGGGCTGACCGAGAGCCTTTTTAACAGCACTGTCCGACTGTATTTTATTTTCAAGATCGAGATATATTTTACGGAAATCCTTGGCTTGCTCACTGTGCCAGCTCAGCCATTGGTCGATATTACTTTCGTTATAGCATTCGCAATGATATTGTAGTATTTTTTCTGCTTCTATATTCATGCCAGCTGCTTTAAGAGTTTTAATAATATTTGAGGGGGCTTTAATTGCTGTGAAAACCTCTTTGTCCAGATCGTTATAGACCAGAATTTCAGCAACGCTCTGACCGTGAAATCTGAGTTCAAAGTATGTTCTGATAGAGGAGCATTCATTAACCGCTGTTGACAGACGCATATAAAGATGAAATGGTGCAGGAACACTAAATTGCTTCTGAGCCTTTGCAAACCTTTCCAGCTTTTCATCAGTAAGATTTGTCATATATCTGTCGTAACGAGTTTTCCATTTTTGGTCATTTGATAAGGAATTCCGTACTACTTTAATTGTAGATATGTAATCTTCCATAAAAAACGCCTCCTTGGTTTTGATATGTTTATTGATAATATTATAAATCATTTGTATTCATATGTCAATAATTATGGAGTATAGTGTAAAAACTTGATTTTTGTTGGATTTTTGTGTTATAATGAAAAAAATTTTTATATGCCACCACGTTGTCGTGAGAGTATGGTATAATTAAATAAAAGCTATCAGAAAGGCGGAAAAATATGAAAAGTGAAAATATGGAAAAGGAAAATATAATAACAACCTTTGGACTTACCGATGAACAAAACGGCTTCGTCAGGGCTTGTTCCCCGACAAAAGAATGTGAACTCAGAGATTACAGCGCTCATTGTGAAACGGATCTGCTCGCACAATACAGTACGGTTATTATCTTAAATTCCGAAAAAATGTCAGAGGAAGGCAGGACCATGCTTTGGAGTTTTTACAAGGAATTGAACATGGCATTTGAAGAAACAGTAATATGGCTGGGAGAACCGATGTCATCAGATAATCTGGGTAAAACATTCAAGTGCTTTGATTGTTTTGATGAAGTAAAAGATAAGTTGAAGACGCTCCTGCTTGATGCCTATAAATGTGAAGACCGTGCAGTGGAGTATTCACGAATACTCGAAAAAGGGCTGATGGTGTTAAGCCTTATAAGAAATGAACCGGGAATAAGTATCAAGGAAATATGCGAGAAAACGCAGCTGAATAAACGCACGGTGCAGAGATATATAGAAACGCTGCGGACTGTGGGAGAATCAATAGTATATGACCGAAAAACACACGGCTATTGCTTGGAGCATGGGAAATCATTGGTATATGGAGATTATTTCAATGAACAGAAATAAAATGTTAGGTCTGATTCTGTCAATGGATATGGCATCAAAAAATAGAAAAAGGAGCGGTAATATGGCAGCTTTATATGGAAAGAAGCGTTGTGCATCCTGTGAATACTGGAGCGGTGTAAGGGCACCTGATGCCTGCGCCGAGCGTTCAAAGTGCGGTGCAAATGAGGACGGACTGTGCAACAATACAAAGGCATCATTTTACAAAAGAAAAACCAAGGCTGATTACAGCGGCTGCTCCAAATGGGAAAAATGGAGCAAGCTTACAAAAATGAGATGACTGATAAAAGAGTTGAGGCTTTTGAGGAGGCAATACCCTCGGAGAGCGCCTGTACTTATGATATTGCTTGAAAATTTTCCGCAGGATATTTTTGGAGAGCAATGTCATAAGTACTATGACGTTAGTTGTGGCACAGCCACGACTAAAACGGCGGCGAAGCCGCCTTCGCCGCTTTGCGACAGCAAAGCGTATAGCTCCCGACAGGGAGCAAAAAAAGCAGTCCCCGATACCGCATAGTGAAATGTGGTGTCGGGGGCTGCTTTTGTATTTAGCTGTGCAGACTGAGATTGTGTGTGATAATATAATGTTCCACCGGAACATTTCAAGAAGTTTACCGCTGTTCATATAGTATTGCAAAATGATTTGCAAAAAGTTTAAGCACGCCGCATATCACGAATTTTGTTGCTAAATTGTGAACTGGCACTATCAGTAATAGTCAGTAACTATCAAACTGTATCAGTGGTTGTCATTTTTGAGGAGCTGTTGTTCATAATTGCACCAAAACAGCGTTTGATATAATATAGATATGATATATCAAAAATATTTTGGACGTCCAATGTAATGAGTTGTAATAAAATGAAAATCAAAACAGCATCACTATGTCAGCAATGCCTCCGAAAAAGCAGATGTTATTCCCGACAAGCATTTTATCGAAAGCATAAACACGCTTGATTACTGCGAATACATATTTGATTGTTTTCTTAACGGAACTAAGGAAGAGCGTTTGCAGATGAAGAGGGAGGTGGAGTGCTTTGAGCAGAGAATTTACGCATACAGGCGAGAGTGCATTACCTGTGTGGCTGGGGGAAAAGGAAAGGATAAACGAGCCGCTGTTTTGTGAGGAGCTGCTGAAAGACAAGCAGCTTCGATACATTAACGGCAGCTTTTTCAGCACAATGGGTGCGGTTGATGAAAATGAGCTTTCGGCGGAGGTTTACAAGACAATTTCGCCATACATGACAAGCAATGTCAGCAGGCATACGGAAAATATTATGAAGGCATTGAAGCTCAGGTGCTTCGGAACGGAAATTGTTGCAGATCCCGATGAAATTCATCTTCTGAATGGCATCGTGAGAACGGACGGGACCTTTATCCCCGAAATACGTTTCTGTGCTCACAGATTGAATGCGAATTGTGATCCTGTGGCTTATGAGGAAGGAAAGCTCCCGGAACAGTTTTTGAAATTTCTTGAAGATATGCTTGATAGCGAGGATATTATCACGCTGCAGGAGTACCTCGGTTACTGCCTTATTCCTCAGACAAATGCGCAGAAAGCAATGTTCATAATTGGCAATGGCGGTGAGGGTAAAAGCTGTATCGGCGTTGTAATGCAGAGCATTTTCGGCAGCTCAATGGTCACGGGCAATTTTCATTCCCTTGAAACAAACCGTTTTTCACGATACAAGCTGCTGAATAAGCTTGTTATGGTCGATGATGATGTTCAGATGTCGGCTTTTTCCTCAACGGGAACGATTAAAAATCTGATAACCTCCAGAATACACGTTGAGGTGGAAGCTAAGGGTGTTCAGTCTATGCAGGCGGAGCTGTATGCAAGATTTATCTGCTTCGGGAACGGTTCTCCGAAGGCTTTGTATGATAAATCGGACGGCTTCACAAGGCGTTTGATGATACTTACAACAAATCCCGTTCCCCAAAACAGAGTGCCCGACCCGAACATCACGGACAAATTTATAGCCGAAAAGGACTTGATTTTCCTTTGGATGCTTGAAGGCTTGAAAAGGCTCATTGCGAATAATTTCAGGTTTACCATATCCGAAAGAACAAAGCAAAATCTTTCGGATATGGCTGCGGATAACTGCAATATTGCGGAGTTCCTTGCGGACAGCGAATATGTTTCTTTTGGCGAGAGTTTTGAGGTCAGCTCCAATCAGCTTTACGGTGGATATAGTCATTGGTGTTCGGTGAACGGGCTTACTCAGCTGAAACAGGACACTTTTACGGGTTGGCTGAAAAGCAATCTCACGAAATACAATATTGCTTATTCCACCAACATAAAATCGGGGAATAATCACGTCCGAGGCTTCAAGGGCATACGGACGAACTACACACCATTTGTAGCATAAATACACGCCAAACACACGGCATTTACACACCTTGAATGACGTATTACAGCCGTTTACACGCCTACACACCACTTTTTTATTCTATACACGGAGGTGATTTTATGGTTATTGAGCTTAACAGAAAGACCGAAAACAGCATTCCCGAGGAACAGCTTAACGCTCTTGCGATGAGCTTTTACTATGCAATGCTTGAATACTTTCAGTCCGAAAAGGGACAGGCTGAGTTTGCACAGTTCCTTGAAATGCAGGACGATAGACAGGCTGCTTAATCCTCTTTTTATGGTTATTATATAGGAGTTCAATTTTTGGTGTGTAGGTGTGTAATACTAATCACCAATAAAACTATAGACAAAAAATCATCGCATAATCCATATACGCAAGATTATGCTCAATTTTTTGTATAGTTTTTAATTGGTGCTTAGTATAAACCTTTATTTATGGGGATTTGCGGTGTGTGTAATGGTGAATCATTGAAGTGTGTAATGTGTAGAAATAATATTTGGTTTATCACTTTAAAACGCTGACAGACAAGTGAAAATATGATATACTGATTATGATAAGAAATAAAAATTCAAACGAAATGGAGAAATGAAAATGAATGCAGTAATATACGCCCGTTATTCCTGCGACAATCAGCGTGAGGAGAGTATCGAGGGACAGCTTCGTGAGTGCAGGGCTTTTGCGGAGCGTAACAATTACACGCTGATAGATACATATATCGACAGGGCAATGTCGGCAAAAACGGACAACCGCCCCGAATTTCAGAAAATGATAAAGGACAGCGCAAAGGGACAGTTCAATGCGATTATTGTCTGGAAACTCGATAGATTCGCAAGAAACAGATATGACAGCGCACATTACAAGGCTATGCTTCGCAAGAATGGTGTCAAGGTCGTATCTGCTACAGAGGTTATTTCCGAGGGCGCGGAGGGAATTATTCTCGAATCGGTGCTTGAAGGATATGCGGAATACTACTCTGCGGAGTTGTCGGAAAAGGTTATCCGTGGAATGACGGAGAATGCTCTGAAATGTCAGTACAACGGCGGATTTGTTCCTGTTGGCTTCAAGATTGATGAGAACAAGCATTATCAGCTTGATGAGCTTGTGGCTCCGCTTATAAAAGAAGCATTTATGATGTATGTGAACGGAAAGCCTATAAAGGATATTGTAGAATTTCTGAACAGCCACGGAGTATTATCCTCACAGGGCAAGCCGCTGACCAAATCATCGGTTTCGACTATATTGCAGAATCGCAAGTACATAGGGGAGTATCAGTACAGAGATGTGGTTGTTCCCAATGGTATTCCTGCGGTTATTTCGGACGAGCTTTTTTCACTTGCACAGCAGAGGTTGGAGAAGAACAGACACGCACCGGCTACTATGAAAGCTGACATAAAATATATTCTTTCAACAAAGCTCCGCTGCGGCGATTGCGGTGGAATGATAGTGGGAGAATCGGGAACGAGCAGTACGAACAACAAGGTTTATCACTATTACAAGTGTGCGAACGCCAAGAAGCGCAAGTGCAGCAGGAAGGCTCTCCGCAAGGCTGAAATTGAGGATATTGTTATTGAGCGTACCGTGAAAACCGTTATGAATGACACTATACTTGACAGTGTTGCAGAGCATGTGTTTGAGTTTCAGCAGAGAGAAAACACGGTGCTGCCGCTTCTTCAGAATGAGCTTGCAGATGTGGAAAAGGCAATCGGGAATTTTATGAAGGCTATTGAAATGGGAGTTATCACAGAATCCACAATGGTACGTTTATCCGAGCTTGAACAGCAGAAAAGCGACATAAAGGTAAAGATCGCCAAAGAGGAAATCAAGTCTGCGGTGCTTTCAAAGGAGCAGATTATGTTCTGGCTCAATAAGATGAAGGACAGCGATATTCTTAATGAGGACAATCGTGAGCGTATCGTTGATACTTTCATAAATTCCATATACGTCTATGATGACAAGGTTGTTATCAATTACAACTGTCGGGAAGATTCGGACACGATTCTTCCCGATAATTTGGGGGAGAGTTCGTATTTGAGGATCGTGGGGGAGCCAAAGTAGCGGTAAAACTACCATACGAATAAGGCGGAGAGCAACGTTCATAAAGCCCTTCCCTACGTCGTTTGGTAGTTTTTCGTATTTATGCGAAGGGCGAAGAATAATCCCATTATCTATGTAAATATCAGGAGAAATTAACCTCAGTAACTTTTGAACTGTATAGGTTCAGAGTTACGGAGGTTTTTTTGTGCTCGAAAACCGTAATGGGCACTTGATATAAATTGCACCCGAAAGAGAAAGGAAGATTACCATGTCAGTAGAAATGAATTTTTACTTAGAAAGTGACTTTATAAGTCTTTTCTGTGCCTTTGAAGGCTCTGCCACCACCTCATGGAAGTGTGCATCAGGCTTTTCAAGGTTAAGAGTATCTGCTGTGCGTATATCTGCACACTCCTGAACATTCCCATAAGTTCTGGGAGATTTGTAAACTTTGCAAAACGTGTTTTCAGTTGATACTTTCCGTCAAATTCAGGTTCTAATTCGTATGATTACAATTTATAGTGCTCCGAAAAAGCAGATTATGATTAAAGGAGGTTTATTGCCGGAACAATAAACCTCCTTTTCAGTATGTCAACAGAACATTGATCAGTACCTAAAACACATATTCAATCAAAAACAAATAAAATCAGAACTTTGGCAACTTGAGCTTAACAGAATCGCTAAAGATAATTACAGGCATCATAAATACTGTATAAGTTCATTTCTTACTTTATCCATACGGCTGTCGGAAATACCAAAATCCATCTTTTTGTAGCTCCATACCGCACGGGATATTCCCAGCCTGTCAAAAGCTGTGTTTATCGCCTTGAACCATTTGAGAGCGTCCTCAGGCTCGGCAAGGTCGATAACGCCGTATTCGCCGCAGTATAAAACAGTTCCGTTCTCCTTTGCGGCATCATATGCCCTGCTGAACCTTTCAATGAAAAATTCAGGAGTGATCGGAGGCTCAACATCGTCAAATGGCAGCCTGAAATTTTTGTCCATATTTTCCACCCAGTATGCTCCCTGGTGAGTAAACATAAGCGGGTCATAGCAGTGGAAATTATAAATTACCTTGTCGTCATAGGGAACTTCAAGGTCGGGCACCGCATCGGGGCTGTTCTGCCAGTAGCCGCCTACAAGGATATATGTGTCAGGGGCAATTCTGCGGATACGTTCAATGCAGTTTTTTATAATACTGTTCCAGATGTCCTTATAGCTCTGTTCGGTAACTTCATTCAAAAGCTCGAATGCAATGCTTCCGTCGCTTACCGCATAACGCTTCGCAATATGCTCCCAAAGCTTATAAAAACGCTCCTGCAATGTGGGACTTTCAAAAAATCCCGACTCATTTTCACCCTTGTCAAAAGAAAATCCTGCGGTCTTGTGGAGGTCGATTATGATGTTCAGTCCATAGTTTTTAGCCCACTTAACGGCATTGTCTATGTAGCCGAAGCCCTCTTCATTGAAATTTCCGTTTTCATCTTCAAGAAGATTGTAGTCAATAGGGAGACGGACGTGATCTGTCATCCATCCCGATATCACTTTGATGTCCTCCTCGGTGATAAAGCTGTCGTAATGCTCCTTTGTGTGGCAGCACTGGGAAAGCCAGCCGCCTAAGTTTACGCCTTTTCTGTAGCCTGTAAATTCAGTCATACGGTATTTCCTTTCATCAATAGGTTTGCACGCATTCCTCTTATGAAGAATGCGTGCGTTTATTTGAAAATCAGAAGTTTTCTTCAATTTCCTTATTAAGTGCATCAATTTCATTCTGAACGGCACTGCTTATCTCATCACGAGTTGTTGACCACTCCTTGCCGTTGTAGGAAGCGTCCTTGATGGGATTGTGCACAAGGTCATATATGTCTGAAGATGTGCCTGCATAGAAGTCGATAACAGGATTTTCGTTGGTAAGTTCCTTTGTTGTGTGCCACATATCTATCATTTCGTCAGTCCAGCCGTAATCCTCTCTGTACTGCTTTTCAGCGATTTCCTGGGTTTTTTCATCGCCAACAGCCATAAGCTTGCACTTCATAAATGCCGCAGCTCCCTCGGGATTGGGTGCGCTCTTGCAGAGTGCATAAGCATCAACGCCTGAGGGGAGGTAGTATTCGTCAGCCTTGGGGTCTTTGGGCATGGGAACGAACATTATATCACCCTGCTCGCCGAATTTTGAAAGGTCAGCCTCATAAAGCGCCCATACACCACAAGGATAGAAAAGTGTTGTACCCTCTGCGATTCTTTGGGGCTGCTCTACCCAGTTGTACTCTGCCTTAGGAAGAGGAAGCTGCATCTTATTCATGTCAAGCATAAAGTTTTCAGCACGTTCCATTTCAGCGCTCATAAGGTTGCTGGTTATAACGCCGTCCTTCATATCAATAACAGGCTTTCCTGTTGTAAGCAGGAGGTTTATCTCAAACCACCAGCCGTCAAAACCGTACTTTTTGTTTTCGGGATCGGTGAATTCCACGCACATATCCTTGAAAGTATCCCAGTTCCAGTTGCCCTCGGCAAGGAGCTCAGCAGGATCGGGCAGACCGTTTTCACTGATAGTTTTCTTGTTGTAGATACATACGCAGCCTGCATCTGTTGAAACCACGGCAACATAATGCTTGCCGCCCAGAGTATGCTCATCTGAAAGCTTTTTTGCACCGCTGCTCCAGAGGTCGCTGTCAAAATCGAGATAATCGTCAAAGGGTTCAAACATTCCCGCAATAGCCTTTCCCGGGAAGGTGTCAAGATCAGCGGCAGGGAAAAGGTCGGGAGATGTGCCGCCCAGTACCTGTGTGGAAAGGTCGCTGTAGCGAGTTTCATATGTAGTTGGGATATACTCGATCTTTCCGCCGTACTTTGTCTCAAAAAGCTCCAGCTCAACGGATTTGGGCTTGCCGTTTGCAGGGTTAAGATCCCAGAAGGACAGCCACTTTACAGTGCCGTTTTCAAGCTTTTCATCATCTCCCGTGTCCATTTCCGCAACCGCTGCCTTGTCCTCTTCATCAAGCTCCTTGGCAGGAGTAGTCTCGGTGGTGGCAGAGGTCTCGGCTGATGTTGATGATGTACCGCTGTCGGTGCTTCCACAGGCTGTCACTGTTCCCATCAGTGTCAGTGCAGAGATAAATGCTATCGCTTTCTTGACATTTTTCATAATGAACAACTCCTTTTATGTTTGTGCCGTGATTTATTGTAATTTAATTTAAACATATTTTCTGCATAATAAATATCACATTTTTGCTTTTTTTATCAAAAGATTGTTGTAATTTTTATCGGTATGCTGTATAATAAAATGTGAGGTGGTAAGATGTCACAAACAGAAAAGGAACTTTCATATAAAGCTTTTCTTAACAGAGAATATGGGTTCAGACACTCGCCCTTTGAAAAGGAATTTGAATTTTACGAATGCGTAAAAAAAGGCGATGTCGATGGCGTTGAGCGGGTAATGACACCTCTCGGTGGAAGCGGAGCGGGAATTTTGTCAAACGACCCTCTGAGAAATCTCAGATATCATTTTATTGTCACAATAGCTCTGATAACCCGTTTCTGCGTTGAGGGCGGAATGGAAATGGAGACGGCTTATACTCTCAGCGATCTGTATATTCTGAAAGCAGACAAATGTATGACCGAAAAGGATATCCATGCTCTTCACAAGGAAGCCGTCCTTGAATTTACCCGACAGATGAACAGACTCGCCACGGCAGATGTGTATTCCAAGCCTGTCATAATGACAATGGACTATATTTATGATCATCTGCATTCAAAGATAAACGAGACGGAAATTGCGGAATATGTCTCCCTCAGCCCCTCATATATATCACGGCTTTTCAAAAAAGAAGTGGGAGTTTCACTTAGCACATATATTGCCGTGAAAAGAGTTGAAACGGCTCAGAATATGTTGAAATATTCCGATTATCCCCCTGCGGACATCGGGAATTATCTTGCATTTACATCTCACAGCCATTTTATAAGCGTTTTCAGAAAATACACGGGAATGACCCCCAACGAGTTCAGAAAGAAATATTACCGTGACAGCTGGGGAAATATAAAGCAAAACAGTGCAAAAAAATGATATGATACGCAAAGTTGTGATATATTTTGAGCTGTAAGAAAAGTACAATATAACTATAAATCTTACGGAAAGGACTTTTTGAATATGAAAAAGAAAAATATACTTTGCATTATTGCCGCATTGATCTCCTGCACTGCAATATTCTGTTCCTGCGGAGCAACCTCCGAAAGATCCGAATCCTCAGAAACAGCAGCCGTTTCGGAGACATCTGCTGTCACAGAATCTGAGAGCATTTCAGATGTTGACCTAACAAAGGGTGCATCATCGCTTTTTGAGTGTGCCGACGGCTGGTGCAACGGAAGTATGTTCAACGTCACATGGCGCAAGGAAAACTGCACCTTTGAAAACGGAAGAATGCAGCTTATCATCGACAAGGACAAAAAGGACGGCAGTGTGCCTTATTCGGGTGCGGAATACCGTTCAAAGGATTTTTACGGCTATGGCAGATATGAAGTCAGAATGAAAGCAATAAAAAATGACGGTGTTGTTTCCTCTTTTTTCACCTATACAGGACCTTCAGACAATAATCCCTGGGACGAGATAGACATTGAAATTCTTGGCAAGGACACAACAAAGGTGCAGTTCAATTATTTCACCGACAGCAAGGGAAATCACGAGTATCTTTATGACCTTGGCTTTGACGCTTCCGAGGATTTTCACGATTATGCCTTTGAGTGGCATAAGGATAAGATAGTGTGGTTCGTTGACGGAAAGGAAGCCTATACCGCAACGGAAAATATACCCGTTACCCCGAGCAAAATAATGATGAATGCCTGGTGCGGAACTGGTGTGGACGGCTGGCTTAATGCTTTTGATGACAGTCATATGCCTCTTACCGCAGAATACGAGTCAATTTCCTTCGTTCCTTTTGATGAATGAGATATGCTGAATAATTTGAAACCGCCGTTTTCCTATACATTGGGAACGGCGGTTTTGTTATGTAAAAAAGTGAATAATAATTCGCATATACCATTTTGGATGTTGTGCATATTTTTTTATCAATATTACAAAACAATTTATTGCATATTCCAAAATACAACAAAATTCTGACAATGAAATCAAAATACTGATATTATTTTTCGTAAAATAAAGGTATATTAAAAATACAAACCCAAAGGCAGTGTGATCGAAAAAATAAAACAGAGGGGGTGTAAAGTTGATGATGATATACCGCATCAATATTCTTGACAGCATTATCCTCAAGCTTTAGATCATAAGCAGACATACGATTATTTGGCGTAGTTTTATTTAATAAGAAAGGTTGTATTAAAATGAAAAAGTTTTTCATCAGGCTCATTGCAGCGGCATCGGCTGCAGCAATATGTATCACATCTGTAAGTGCATACTCGGCTCAGTTTGACGGCGAATATTTCGGTGAAGGCTTTGATGCTTATGATACAGATAAAATGCAGATCGCAGACGGCTGGTCAAACGGCGGAATGTTTGACTGTACCTGGAGCTCTGCAAATGTCGGCTTTTCGGACGGCAAGCTGAACCTCTCAATTTACGGAAACGGTTGGAGCGGATATACAGGCGGTGAATGCCGAACCAATCAGACCTTCGGTTACGGAATGTATGATGTAAGTATGAAGCCTGCCAAAAACGATGGTATTGTAAGTTCATTTTTTACATATACAGGACCCACCGATGGCACGGTATGGGACGAGATAGATATTGAATTTCTCGGCAAGGATACCACAAAGGTACAGTTCAATTACTATACAAACGGCGTTGGAAATCACGAATATCTTTATGATCTGGGCTTTGATGCCTCGGAAGGTTTCCACCATTACGGTTTTTACTGGGGCGAGAGCAGTATTACCTGGTATGTTGATGAAAAGCCTGTATATACTGCCACGAAAGATATTCCCTCAACTCCCGGAAAAATCATGATGAATATATGGAACGGTACAGGCGTTGATAGCTGGCTGAACAGATACAACGGGGTCGCACCCCTTACTGCTCAGTATGACTGGATATCCTATACAAAGCCCTCCGCCGGCCCCGCTGAACCTTCTGTTCCCTCGGAGCCGTCTGCGCCTTCCTCCGATGGACAGTTTGACAGCAATCAACTTTATATGCTTCGTTCCAAGAACAGCGGCAAGGCACTGGACCTTTACTGGGGCTCACCCGATAACGGTGCAAATGTGCTTCAGTACACCTATAACGGATATAACAATCAGAAATGGTACCTTAAAAAGCTTGATAACGGATATTATGTGATCGAAAATTATGCCAGCGGAAAGGTGCTGGATGTTGAAGGAGTTTCCTGCAACAACGGAGCAAACGTTCAGCAGTGGCAGTACGGCGGCGGAGCAAATCAGGAATGGAGCATTATCCGTGTAGATGACTGCTGGAAGATCATTAACAGAAACAGCGGAAAGGCTCTTGATGTTTCCGGTATCTCCTCAGAAGATAACGCCAATATAATCCAGTGGGATTACAACGGACAGGCAAATCAGCTTTGGGAGATCATTCCCGTTTAACATTGTTCTATGCGATATCCCCCTGCAAGATCTGCGGGGGGATCCGTTATTTCACACCACCGTTTTCCGTCATTTATACGCTAAAGTTGATTGACACAATGTTAGGGATATGGTATAATAAAATAATATACCGATTTTAAAAATTCTTTTGCTTTTTAGAACCTGTCTTCATAAGAAATGTGTGCGGATTTTCGAGCATAATTTTGTTGCAGAGTAGGCAAAAATCCGCAGGCGGGCTTTCGCCCGGCAAGGATTTTTAACGCAGTCTGCGGCAAAATTTGCCGAAAAGACGTGCGCATATGCTTGTGAAGACGGGTTCTTATATCAGACCTGAATTATGAGGCGATTAACATGATAGGAAAATATAAGATAGCTGCCCTTTGTATCTGTCGTATCCAGGACAGAGAATGTTTTGAACTGATTCACGAACTGGACGGGCAGCTGGGTAATATCGGCTGCCGTTTATTTGTATATAACTGCATTTCAAGACCTGACAAAAACAGCAGCAGTGCAGAAACAGCTGTTTTTGATCTGATTGACCCCTCCTTCTGCGATGTGGTTATTATTCAGTCTGATCGTTTCGGGAATTATGACTTCTGCAAAGCTTTAGCGCAGAAATACAGAGAAATGGGGCTTCCGGTAATATCTCTGGGAGAAAATATCTCTGACTGTATCAATTTTGAGTATCGTCGAGGTGACGGTTTTGCTGATATCGTTTCCCATATGGTAAAGTACCACGGGTACACAAATATTCACATGATAGCGGGAGTCAAAGGTGAATATTATTCTGATGAACGTATCATGGCTTTCAGGAATGTGCTTTCCGAAAATAATATCCCGTTTGACGACAGTATGGTAAGCTACGGCGATTACTGGTCGGTGCCTGCCATTGACGCTGTCAAAAAACTGATAAAAGAAAACAGGCTCCCGAGAGCTATTGTATGCGCCAACGATCAAATGGCAGTTGCGGTTACAAACTATCTTCAGGATCAAGGCATTTCTGTGCCGGACGATGTTGCGATTACGGGATATGACGGAATTGAAACAATATACAGCGCAGACCCCACTGTTTCGTCCTCAGGCATCTATCCTCTGACCAATGCTAAAGAAATATGCCATGCAGTAAATACAATTTTTTCAGAAGGATATGCGGCAAAAAATATTCCTCTGTTTCCTGAACTGATAATCAACGAATCCTGCGGCTGCAAAAGTGAAAAACACAGAATGAAGTTCAATTCTTCAGCTTCGTATAACGAGCTTATGAATAAGTTTTACCGCTTTCAGGATGAAAATATCATTCTCTCGAACGTCAGCGAACGCATACAGCAATGTAAAAGCTTTGCGGATATCGCCGATGAAATGCGTAAAGACGATCTTATGTATGCAATGACCTGTGTTATCAAAAGTGAATGTATAGATGAATCGGTAAATCCTGAGGAAAAGATCCAAATGCGCTTTAGAAACAAAATGTTCGTTCTCTATGACAGCGACGATATTGACCTGAAGAAGAGTGTTGGAGAAAAATTCATTCCTTATAATATGGACGACAGAGATATTATCCCGAATATGAACGGCTTTATCGGACGCTGCTTAATTTTTACCGCACTCAGCTATCTGGGTGTACCGATGGGATACACCTGTTATCATTTTTCAAGCTATATACCCAGCAATTACTACAAGATCCCGCAGACAGTCAATATGCTGAACAATGCTCTTGGGGGACTGAGAAACCTTCGTCACCAGCATTATCTTCTTAACAAGGTCGATGAGATATCAAGGATCGACGCTCTGACAGGGCTTTTCAACCGACACGGCTTCCTTATCGAGTATGAAAACATACTTCGTGGTCTGGGCAGCAATTCACTGGCGGTGATCATGTGCGATCTTGACGGTTTGAAAGCCATAAACGACAAGTACGGTCACGATAACGGCGATTTTGCCATAAAAAATACGGCACAGGCTTTAAAAAGAGTTTGTCCGCCAAATGCTGCCTGCACACGCTTCGGCGGCGATGAGATAATGGCTGTATTTCCCTGCTGCGGTACTGAAAATAACATAAGAGGTATGCTATATAAAGAGCTTGACTGCGTAAACGAACGCTCGGGAAAGCCTTATAAAATAGCTGCAAGCGTTGGAATCTACATAACCCAAAACGGTGAAAAGCCGAGCTTTGATGAGCTTATCCGATATTCCGACAAGCTTATGTATGAAGAAAAAAAGCGTAGAAAAACACTTAGGACAAATTAAGGCAAAACCGCACAAATCCTTGAAAAGCAGCAAAAAAGGTATAATATAAGTATGAATAAACAACTGACATTCTCACTGATAAGCGATGAACTGGCACAAGCCAGAACAAGCAAAAAAGAATTTCTTGAAAAGA
>ERZ773264.2709-NODE-2709-length-16106-cov-9.407638_pt1 | contig 16106 bp, 17 predicted proteins | sample MGYA00511910_ERZ773264 | MGnify/ENA primary metagenome ERZ773264 (study PRJEB29015, sample SAMEA2737739) | human gut metagenome | biome: human gut; feature: human-associated habitat; material: faeces | place: China | collected 2012 ... | reverse complement strand
CTTGCTGTCGCCCCTTGATTGCCTACCAGCAAAGGCGGGCGGGGCTGTCAACGGCGGCGCGGTACGCGCCGTTCATCTTGACCGTTGACTGGCTCGGCTGGCTTTGCTAATCAGAATTAAATTTATAACCATAGCCAACTACTGTTTTTATATATTCGTGTCCTTTACAATGCGGTTTCAACCTTTTGCGTATTTGAAAAACTGTGTTTTCTACTGCGTGTAAATGGTTATTGGTTGGTTCATGCCATATCCTTTCATAGATTTGTTCCTTTGTAAATGTAATTTGAGGCGATAAGTATAGCATGTAAAAGACCTCAAATTCATTTGCTGATAAATACACTTCCTGCTCGCCTACCATTACACAATGTCTTTTGACATCAACATATAAGGCACAATTTGTTTGCTTTAATCCCCAGAATTTTCTGGCTGATAATCTATCAGTTGCAACTTGTTCTATCAGCAAGGATAATTCATTAAATTTCCTGACTTCTCTTATTTTTTTATATAGATAGATAGTCATAGTACGCCCGTATATATCGTTATCAAAATCAAAGATATGAGTTTCGATTGAAATGGCTTTATCGTTATCAAGTGTAGGTCGCATTCCAACATGGGTAACACCATAATATGTCTGACTATCCAATAGGATTTTTGCCACATATACACCTGTTTCTGGTAAAGTCGCGTGTTCGTCCACTTCTATATTTGCGGTAGGTGTCCCAACGTGCTTTCCGATTCCTCGGCCATGCACAACAGTTCCCGTTATCGTATAAATAGGTTCCATATTGTCCTTTTCTTTCATAGCTATCCTCATATAATTCCATTCATTGATAAAATGATTAGAACACAAGTAATAATAATCATAACAGCCAGCAAGATTAACCCATTTCGTTTTTGTTTACTATTTTCTTTCTCCGACATGGCAACATAACCGCTTTTCCTTAAGGCTGTAATTACAGGTTTATATAGCAAAAATGTTATCGCAGCGTTTAACACACTTTTTAATAAATTGAAGGGAAGAAATGCCGGGAGCAGTAATTCTACAACTGCTTCTCTTGGGTATCCCATATAAAGCGGTGTAATCAGGTAATTCCACAACATCATAACTGAAACCGTGGTTACACACCCAACGAAAAGACCAATTACTGCGCCAGAGATAGTCCGCTTTTTCTTATAAATCGCAGAAGCAGTACACGCAAAGGAAACCGTTTGAACAATATTCATAATGCAACCTAAAATTCCCGTGTCACTAACTGTTATCATTTCAATAGTGGCTACAATAACCGATACAATGCAAGAAGTCATCGGCCCCCAAATCAATCCACCTAAAGTAACTATAACGTCCGACGGGTCATATTTCAAAAATAACACGACAGGTATTCTTCCAACGGCCATGATTACATATGTAATTGCACATAGCATACCGATTGTTGTGATTTTTTTAGTTTTGCTGTTCATATGAATTTCCTCCATTGCGTAAAAAATAGCACCTAAAAGGAAATGCCTTTTGGGTGCTAAAAATTTATAGAACGCAAAACATGATGTGGCTGTTTTGAAATCCTATATTATCTTCTTTTATCCAGACTATACTGTTGGTTTTGGAATTGCACCAAATCATGCGTTTTCACGCTCGCGGACTTTACCGCCAATCGGGAATTTCACCCTGCCCCGAAGACACTTCTATTCAGTTGTTCATATCAAGAATACCTCTTATATCGAACATCTGCAATAGCTCTCGAAGATTTCGGAAACATTTCGGAAGTGTATATGTATTCTGAAGATAACGGAATAGGGGTGGCTGTCTATCAAATTCTTGTGTGTGTTACTTTATGGCACATGAGCATTCGCGCCGGGGTTGTCGTTGCCATAACCTTCCAGCAGGTTGATGACACCCCACACGCCGAGACCGGCACCGAGGGCGATAACGAGGGTCTGGAGAACGGTGATTGCCTGATTGAAAAATTCCATAAATAAAGTTGGCCGGAATCTGTTTTGAATTGGTTTTTAGTCATGGTTCATAGGCATACAAAAGCCGGACAATCCGCCGCCCGGTATCCGGGCTGGCTGACTCCGGCCTTCCTCCTTTTTTCATTATTTTTGATAGAGATCGTCCGCTTTGTACGCCGATGGCCCCTTCGGGGCGGTTGTGGCGGATAGATACGATCACTCCCTTCTAAAGCGGAACATCATTCGCCAGCTGCGGCGTCGATCTCATACACGTCGCAGACCTGGTTGGGTTTGAGCTTCAGCCGGGCCTTGAGGTAGCCTTCGATGTCAAAGGCGTTCTTCGGGTCGGCGTCAGCGGTGTACTTGTAGTTGGGGTGCTGGGTGATGTCGTACTTGTCCGACAGGAAAGGCCGCACCCCGCGCAGTTGGAGGATGCACTTGCCGCCGTCCATGACGGCCAGCTCATCCTGGCTCATCAGCGCCTTCCCCAATTTTTGATAGTTGAGCGAGTGGGAAGTCTCCCGCCCACGGCTCTCGCCGGTGTTGTAGGTGTCAATGGTTTCCTTGCCCAGCACGGCCTCCAGCTCCTTGAGCGTGGTCGGCTCCTTGCCGCCCAGGAAGATGGAGGAATCCATATTGCCGATGATGGTATCGGCGTTGTCCTTGTAGATGGCCTTGAGCTGGCTCTGTGCCTGCAAGACCAGGCAGGCGGAGATTTCCCTGCTTCGGATGGTGGCCACCAGCTTTTCCAGCTTGGGGATCTGGCCAATGTTGGCGCACTCGTCGATGAGGCAGCGCACATGGACCGGCAGCCGCCCGCCGTACACATCGTCGGCTTTCTCGCACAAGAGATTGAACAGCTGGGTGTAGCACATGGAGATCAGGAAGTTAAAGCTGTCATCGGTATCGCTCATAATGAGGAACAGCGCCGTCCGGCGGTCGCCCAGGGTGTCCAGCTCCAACTCGTCGTAGGACGTGACCTCCCGCAGCTCGGCAATGTCGAACACGGCCAGCCGGGCACCGCAGCTCACCAATATGCTCTTAGCGGTTTTGCCCGCGGCCAATTTATATTTGGCATATTGCCGCACCGCGAAGTGGTTGGGTTCCCGCTCTTTCAGCTCATCGAACATCAGGTCCACGGCGTTTTTGAACTCCTCATCATCCTCCCGGACCTCCATGCTGTTGATCATTTCAATGAGGGTGGAGAAATTCTGTTCCTCCACCGGGGCCTCGTAGTGGATGTAGCCGATGAGCGCGCAGTACAGCAGCGTCTCCGCCTTGACCCAGAAATCGTCCCCGGCCTTGCCCTCTCCCTTGGTGTTGGCGATGAGGGTCGTTACCAGCTTCAAGATGTCCTTTTCGCTATGGATATAGCTGAAAGGGTTATAGTGCATCGACTTCTTGAAGTTGATGGTGTTCAGCACCTTGATCTGGTATGGCTCATACACGATTTTGCCGTGTTTGTCCTTCACCGGCTTGCCGTCCTTGCCCAGCTTGGGCGCACCCCGCTGGAGCATTTTGCCGCACTCCACCAGGATGGTGCCCTTGGGATCGGTGACCACATAGGAGCTGTGCATCTGCATCAAATTCGGCTTCAGCCAGAAGCGGGTCTTGCCGGAACCGCTGCCGCCGATGACCAGCACGTTTTTATTGCGGGCATACTTGGGGTTCTTGGGACGGCTGGACATGGTAAGGCGCTCGGTTTGGGTCAGGATGACGTTGTTCTGGAACACCGGGTCGATGTAGGGGGCAATATCCTCATGGGTGCCCCAGCGGGCCGACCCGTACTCCACGTTGTGGCGGTACTTCTTGGCATTCTTGCCTTTCAGATACACCGCCAGCCGCAGGCCAGCGCCGCAGCACAGGCCCACAGCCAGGTCCAGCGGGTGCAGGCTGGGCCACCAGCTCCCCAGCGCCACCGGCAGGGTGGAAAAGAACGAGAGCATCTTGGCCGAGGCATCCGCGCCGGTCGCCAGCCGCCAGGCTTCCCCCAGGTTGGTGGCAAACAGGCCCAGCAGGAAGTAGGGCAGGTTCAGCAGCACCAGCTTTTTCACATTCAGCTGCTTCATCGTTCCAGCTCCTTCCGCTTTGTCCTGTCCACCACAGCCGCCTGAATGAGCGACTTGAAGTGTTGCAGCTTTTCCAGTACCGAGGGGCGTTCCGCCTTTCTGACCTGCTTGGCGGTATATTCCTTGAACGCGGCGGTCATGGCGTCGGCGTCCGGCGCTTTGAAGAACACCATGTACCGCTTTTCGCCCTTGACCTTGAATGGAGCGAAGTCAATGCCATACTTCCGGGCAATCCGGTTGAATGAGCCGATATTCTGATCGGTGACTTCAATGCTCTGCAATCCCTTATCCTTGGCGGCAAGCTGCTTGACGGTCATTTTCCCGTGGGGATTGGCCTTGCTGTACTGATGCTTCTGATGGTCGCTTTTTAGCTGCTCCAGCAGCTTGGCAACGGCCTTGCGAAATTCCTGTTCACCCAGCTTCCCACAGGAGATCATCAGGGATACGATTCTCTGTTCAACTTCTTCCTGCATGACTTATCACGCTCCTTTCCTCCGATTTGCAGGGAGAACGCCGGGACACTAAGGCGGTACCACCAGCCGGTGCAGAAGATGCTCATTCATTTCTGCGCCCCTGTCCCTTGACGGTCAGGATGCCGTCCAGCGTGGTGGCGGTGATCCGCAGGCGCTCGGCCACGGCGATGTCGTTTTTCACACTTTCATCCACGGTGCTGCCGCAAACCACCAGCACACGAGCGCGGCGCAGATACTCCCGCGCCATGTCGATGCAGTCCTTGTGCTCCTGCGGAATCTCATCGCGTAGGAACAGCGGCAGAAACAGCGTGGGGCAGACGGGCGAAAAGCCCGCGTCATAGACCGCCCTGCAATACTTGGCGGCATTTTCGGTGTTCTCAAACTCGTTCTCGCTCCACGGAGCGGTGATGTAGGCAAGGGGGCGTTTCATCGGTATCAAATCCTTTCTCCCGGAATCGGGCATGAAAAATGACGGCCTTTAGGGGCCGCCGTGAAAATCGTGATTGACCAGCATGGCGTAGTGGTTGTCAATGGTGGAAACGGAATTGAACAGCGCCGCCATGAGATAGGCTTTCGTGTTCCAGACGCGGGTGGTGTTCTCGCGGATACCGTCCATGACCTTTTCGATGTGCATGGAGGTGATCTTTTCAAAGCGCTGTTGCACGAAGCCGGTGGGATATTCCGCATCCCGCCCGATCTTGACTGTGGGGCTGCGGTTCATAGCAACCTCCAGCATAATCTCCACCAGCTCATCAAGCTGCATCCGGTCATACTGCTGACAGAGAATGTCGTATTCGATTTGCTCTCTGATCTCCGCTTTTTTCTCAAATCCGTCCGTCATTCCGTCCGCCGCAGGCAGAAAGAATGAATGAGTGCTTGATCGATCAGTATTTGATTTTTGAGTATTAGATTTCTTAGTATTTAATTGCGCGGGATTATCCGTATCCGGTGCCTCCGTATCCGGGTTATCCAGATACGGGTTTTCCGTATCTGGTAAAGTCGTATCCGGTGGAGAGGGCTTTCGGGGCTTCTCGAAGATGGTGTACTCCGTGTCGGAAATGCGCCCGTCCTTGCCGCGAAGCTGACGGCGGATGATGTAGCCCGCCAGCTCCAGCTCCTTGAGCGTTTTCCCGATGGCGTCCACGCCCTCCTTGCAGATCGCAGCCAGCCCCCGCGTGGTGTAATTCCACTCGTCGGGGAGGGAGAGCATCATGGAGAGCAGCCCCTTGGCTTTCAGGGAAAGATTGCTGTCTTTCAGGTGATGGTTGCACATCACCGTGTAATCCCGCGTCCGTTCAACGCGAAATACAGCCATATTGCTTCAATCCTTTCCGCAGGGCAGTCAACCTGTTTGGCCGTCCTCCTCGGCAAACCGCGTATCCAGCCGCTTTACGCTCCAGTTCTGCTTGAACTGTCCCAGCGGGCCGGTGCCGAACTGCGCCAGCGCACGGCGATCCAGCTCCAGCAGCTTTTCCCACAGCTCCGGGTGATGCTTTCGCAGCTTCCGCAGCTCGTCGATACGCTGGAACGGGCAGCACCAGCAGGACGCACGGTGGTAAATCTCATACAGTCCGCCGAAGTCAAAGCCACGGTCGTAACAGGCTTGGAGCGCCTGCGCCTCCGTGATGCCCCATTCCACGAGGGGATACCGCTCATCCTTGCAGCGCCACGCTTCATCGGCGGCGATACCGACATAGTGGATCGCGCCCAGCTCGCCTTTGAGCCGGTTGACCTCCTTGGTGATAAGGTGCGTTTTGAGCTGCCCGGTACACCAGCGGACACGGATTCCCGGCCAGCCGTTGCCGTAGGGCGGGATGCCCAGCTTTGCGCGGTTTTCCAGACTGCGGGGCTTCTGCTTGGGTTCGTCGAACATCAGGTATTCAAAGCCCTTGGGATGCCGCAGCGTGGTAATATGGATGCCGCGCTCCCGGAAAAGATGCTCGTCCAGCTTGGCAAGGTGTTCATACATTTCCGGGAACTCCATGCCGGTGTCCGCTGACAGCACCATATTGATGGGCATATCCCGTTCGATCATCAAAAGCAGCATGGCGGTACTGTCCTTGCCACCGGACAGGCTGACGGCGTGAAACTGCTTGCCGTTTGCGTTCTGAATGGTTTCCCGCATGGGGAAGCCGCTCCGTTTTCACTCCTTTCCCACATCACAGCTCATAGATGGGCTGCTCGTGTTCGTAGTAGGGATCGCACAGGGCGGCAAGCTCGGCCACCAAGTCCTCCAAATCCAGAGAAATCTCGCTGTCTGCCCAATCGCTGCCCTTGTAGACGCGATACTCGGTGACGTATTCGCCTTCTCCGGCGTTCACGCTGAATTTGGCAACGACGGCAAAGCCCATATCCTCCAGCAGCCACAGCTCCATCGACCGGGCGGCAAACACCGCGCCGATATAGCTGTCGCCCACATCCTCATAGAGAAGCGTCGCTCGCTGCTTGAACAGCTCCGAGCTGCGATAGTCCAAGCTCAGCGCATTTTTGCCGTCTGCGCGGTAGGCATAGACCGTTTCAGCCTTGTTCCAAACGGCTTGCAGCAGGGCGTGATAGTCGATGTTTTCCAGAAACTCGTCGATCTCCGTTTCCGTGTAGCCGACCTCCGTACCCTTGCGGAACAGCGTGGTCAGCGCTTTTTCCAGCTCTGTTACTCTGCTCATGGTAATTCCTCCAATCATTTTAGTGACGCCGCTTTTTCCGGTCAGGGAGGATATGCCCCTCAATGACGGCGGCGTGTTTGCGGATTTTGATTTCTCCGCGCCTCTCAGATGCCTGCGCCTTGGCGTATCCCACGTCGGAGAGGAACAGTCGCAGCTGTTCGCCCTTTTCGCCTACGGGGGATTTCCACGACAGGACATCGAAAATAATCATGTGGCGGGTTTCGTCCATAAAGCGCTCCAGCGCAAGGATGCTGTGACCGCCGACAAAATCATCAGCGTTCATATTCGGCACCTCGCGCTCTGATCTGAAAGGCGGCAAGCCCATAACGGGCGATCAGAGTGGCGTTGACGATCAGGCGCAGCGCCTCCGGGTCAATGACCTCCGGTTCTGCCAAGTCCGCCATTGTGACGGCCTCCGTCTTGTCGCAGAGGTCACGCGCCGCCATGAACAGCGCGTAGTTGTGCGGCGAGGTGTTTTTCAGCACCGCATAGCCGAACTCGATCCCGTCCTTGCAGAAGCAATTTGCCGTGCGGCGGTAAATGTCGTCGTTGGAGGTCAGCAGGTACATGGCCGCATAATAGGCGTTGGTATCCCTGCGGCGGCGGTAGCCCTGCACGGCACATTGATACTGCATTCGGCGCTCATGCTGCTCGTTGCTCCAAAGGCTTCCGGGATAGTGCTTGATCAGCAGGTTCAGGCGCTGGAACAGGCGGCGTTCATGGGGAAATGTCTCTAAGACTGCCTCGCGGTAGCCGACCACACCGGCCTCAATGCGCTCGGCCAGCCACGGGCAGCGCAGGGCGGTACAGCCCAGCTTTTTCACATACTCGGTACAGAGCTGGCAGCTCACATCTTTGGGGGTATATTTGAATGTGTTGATATACATGGCGTCCTCCTTTTGGCATGAAAATAGCGGACAAACAAACTGCTTGTCCGCTCAACGGCTCTGGTCGCGCTGGCGCTTTTTCTGCCATGCGTCCAGTAATTTGAAGATGGTGTTCTCGATCTGGAACGGGGTATAGGAACGCGGGAAGTATTTGCGGAGCTTTTCACCGGAAAGGGTAATGTCGTTTTTCTCCGGTTTCTTCTGCTCCATCATAATGGAGAGCATGGTGTCCTCGTTCAGCTCGCCGCTCTGACTGAGCTTTTTCATCCGCTGCGCCTGCGAGAGCGAGGGGGTGGCCTGTTCGCTGTCGATGGTTTCCAGAAGCAAGCCCTGCTCCTTGGGTGTCAGCGCCGCGATCTGATAAGCGGGACTGAGGGCGATCTTCTTTTCGTCCACCATCTGCTGAAGCTCCGGGACTAACTGCGTCAGGGCGATGTAGTTGCGGATGGTATCTCCGCTCACACCGGCATCCTGACCAACTTCATCATCGCTGCGGAACTTCGCCGAAATTTTCGGCGAAGTCAGATCCGTTCGTGCGCCCTGCCGCTTGATGGCCTCCATCTTCATCTTGTAGGCTTTGGCGCGTTCGGAGGGGAGAATGTTCTCCCGCTGAAGGTTGCTGTCCACCATGATAATGGTGGCAGCGTCCCGGTCAATGTCACGGACAATAACCGGCATGGTGGCCAGTCCTGCCAGCTCGCAGGCGTGTTTGCGGCGGTGGCCTGCAATCAGCTCATAACCGCCGTCCTCCCGTGGCCGTGCCAGCGCGGGGACGAGGACGCCGTATTCCTTGACGCTTTCGGCGGTTTCCTGCATGGACGCATCCTCCCGCACCTGAAAGGGATGATCCGGGAACGGATGCAGCTCGGAGAGCGGAATCTGAACGACTACTTCCTGCTGCGGTTTCGGCTTTTTGGATGGCGCGGGCTTTTTGCCCGGTTCCTTCTGCACGGTTTTTTCAGGCATTGTGTTCCTCCTGTCGGCATCTGATTTTGGGTACAAAAAAAGGACATTTCTTCTTTTCAGAGGAAATGTCCTGATTTCTTGGACGGGCTGACAGCCCGCCCAAACAGTATTTAATTTTTGTCGTTACTATAACACCCCCTACGATATAACTACTTCACGGCTCGATTTTTCGGTTTGGAAAAGGATGAAAAGCCCTGCCAGATAACCGAAAACCCTTGATATACGGGGCTTTTCCGGTTTGTCGTAATTATACCGTAAGGGCATTCTTGCGCCAGTTTGCTTTTGGCAAACGGTGTCCCGATGAAGATGATTCAGGAGTGGCTGGGACACAGCGATTTCTCTACCACCGCGAATATTTATTCGCATTTGGACTACGCTTCCAAGGTTTCTTCAGCAGAAGCAATGCTGAACGGGCTTGGAATGGGTTCAAATCCGGAAAATGACACTTAAAAAAGTGTGATTTCTCTCCAGAACAGGGCGTTTTCTCTCCTGTTATGAAATTGTCAAGCTCAAAAATTCTGCTTTTTGCATAAAAAACGGTACAGAGTGCCAAAAAAGCACGCTGTACCGTTGATTGACGGAGCATCAGAGATTTGAACTCTGGCGGCGCTACAAACGCCCTATCGCATTTCGAGTGCGACCCCTTCGACCTCTTGGGTAATGCTCCTTATAGTAATCCCCCAAAATCTTCTCCGGAAAAAGGAGAGAAAAGTAGGAGAGAACAGCAAATATTTAATTGTAGAAAATAGTGGTTTTTTGACGATGGGTCGTTAGAAAATCATCGGCAACTTTCAAAATTCCTGCTTAATTTCGAGTGTTCCCTCTTACGACCTCTTGGGGAATGCTCCATGCTCTGGATTCCTGCCGGATACTAAATTAGTATAGCAAAAATGCCGTCCCGCGTCAAGATGCGGGGCGGCATAATTCCTGTATACTGGGGGATATCTCATGTACATCAGAACAAATGCTGTTTCTGCACCGGGCCGGGGGCAAAGGGGGTATCCTCGTGGTGGCGCACCACGGTCACCTCACGAGTCTTTTCCTCCACATGGCCGTTGGCTTTGGGCACACTGTAAAAGCTGCGGGTAATGTTATAATAGCCACGCATGTGCTGCACCAGGTATTCGGCCACAGCGGGCAGGCAGTCGGTATCCTCAATGTTTTCATAGTTATAGTCTGCGTACAAAAATGCCGTGTGCTCCCCCTTGCAGACCAGCGTGATTCCCGCTTCGTTCAGATGCAGTTCATCCACAGCGCACTGCTTCAGGCCGCTCAGGCCGCTTTCGCTGGCAAGTTGGGTGGCGCGGCGGCGCATAGCCAATGGAACGGACTGCGGGTCCAGCGCTTCGTTGCCGCGCTGGCCGATCTCCAGCAGGATGTCCCGCATCATGCGGCTTTCCAGCAGCGGGCGGATCTTTTCCTTCGCGCGGGCTTCCTCGGTTTTTGCCTGAATTTTTTGCAGCAGTCCCATTCTTTTTCCTCACTAAACACATATCATTGCCCCGCGCACATCCGCATCGGCATCAGGGGCATCTTACTTTTTCATCGTGTAACTAATATTGTATTATAGCATATCTTTTCATCCTGTGCCAGCGCGGAAGATAACTTTTACACCAAATTCATTCCGGTAAATCTTTTAGCTGTGTGCTTTTTTGTATTCAGCTTTCATTCTTTTTTCTCCGTCAAAAGCACAAATTCAATTCCCGTTTTTTGTCTATTTTACTCTTTGCCTCATGCCATTCATTCTTATTTTTCTTTTCTCCGCTCTTTCCCGTTGCACCCTGCCAGTTTCTGCATTATACTGATAAAAAAGTGCGCCGGCAAGTTTCCCCCGCCGGCAGCCGGACAGGAGTGCGGCCTATGAACATTACCGCGTTTGCCCAATATGCCGGGGTATCCAAGGCAGCGGTCAGCCGCTATTTTAATGGTGGGTACTTAAGCGCCGAAAAGCGCGCCCAGATTGCCGCTGCGGTGGAAGCCACCGGCTACCGCCCCAGTATGCAGGCCCAGATGCTGCGCACCCGCCGCACGCGGCAGATCGGGGTGATCATGCCGCGGCTGAGCAGCGAAAGCTGCGCCCGCATGGTGGAGGGCATCAGCCGGGTACTGGACGACCAGAACTACCAGCTGCTGCTGATCAACACCGCCAACGACAACACCCGCGAAGTGCGCGCGCTGGATACCCTGCGGCATGATACGGTGGACGGCATTATCCTGATTGCCACCATGTTTACCCCGGAACACCACGCGGTGCTGCAAAGCCTGCATGTGCCGGTGGTAATCGTGGGGCAGCAGTATCCCGGGTTCAGCTGCGTGTTCCACGATGATTTCGGCGCGGCGCAGGCAGCCACCGCCCACATGCTGCAAAAGGGGCGGCGCAAGCCGGGCTACCTGGGCGTAACCCTGCTGGACAAAGCCGTCGGCCTTGCCCGGCGCGAAGGCTTTGACAGTGCGCTGCGAGATGCAGGTCTCGTGCCCCAGCCGCAGCGGATGAGCATTGCCAAGTTCAACATGGAATCCGGCTACCACCAGGCGGAGCAGCTGTTTGGCCGTGCGCCGGGGCTGGACTGCCTGTTCTGCGCGACCGACTCCATCGCCCTGGGTGCGCTGCAATACTGCCGCAGCCACAGTCTGCGAGTGCCGGAGGACATCATGATTGCCGCTGTGGGCGACAACCGCATTGGCCGCGTTGCCTATGTGCCGCTGACCAGCGCCCATCTGCATTACCGCACCGCCGGGGACAAAGCCGCCCGCCTGCTGCTGGACATGCTGGCGGACCCCCATGCCGAGCCGCAGATGATCAAGCTGGATTATGAGTTAAAATGCCGGGCCTCCACCGGGGATGACAACTCAGATGAAAATGTCTGGTCGCTATAACAGGCATCCTTTGCGCCACACTTCCCTGCATCACTGCGGGGAAGTTTTTGTTTTGTGCACCCTTTCCATGCAGCCCCCTGTTTTTTGTGCATTTTACCAAAGAACGGTGTGAAACTGTGTGAAATCGATAACAGAATCTTTGCAAGTTGGGTCGTTTGGTCAATAGAAAAAGCACTCACCTTCGTATATAATAAAGCTGTCAAATGAAACAGGCCCCGGAACCTCCTACCGGGCCAACAGATAAAAGAAGGAGCGTGCAACATGGATTACAAGAAAGCAGCCCAGCAGGTACTGGACAACATCGGCGGTGCTTCCAACATTGTATCGGCCGCACACTGCGCAACCCGCCTGCGCCTGGTGATTGCGGATAATTCCAAGGTGAACAAAAAAGAGCTTGAAAATGCTGAGGGCGCCAAGGGCGTATTTGAAGCCCAGGGCCAGCTGCAGATCATCTTCGGCACCGGCATTGTGAACAAGGTGTATGACGAGTTCACCGCCCTGGCCGGAATCACCGGTGCCAGCAAGGAGGAAGTCAAACAGGCTGCCGCTTCCAAAGCACCATGGTACCAGCGGGCCATCAAGACGCTGGGCGATATCTTTGTTCCCATCATCCCGGCCATCGTGGCTTCCGGCTTTTTGATGGGCATTATGGAAGCGCTGAACTTTATGGTCAACAACGGCTTCCTGAACATTGATACCAGCGGTTCCATCTATGTGTTTGCCCAGCTGTTCTCCAACACGGCGTACACCTTCCTGCCTATCCTGATCGCGTTCTCCGCCGCAAAGGTGTTTGGTGGCAACCAGTTCCTGGGTGCTGTCATCGGCATGATCATGATTCACCCCAACCTGCAGAACGCCTGGACCGTTGCTTCTGAGGGCGTGCAGACCTACCAGTCGGTGTTTGGCGGGCTGTACAAAATTCCGCTGGTCGGCTACCAGGGCCACGTTATCCCCGTTATCATTGCCGTGTGGCTGATGTGCCAGATTGAAAAGCGGCTGCACAAAGTTGTGCCCGCCATGATCGACCTGTTTGTTACCCCGCTGGTCTCCGTTTTCGTTACCGGTTATCTCACCCTCGCTGTCATCGGCCCAATCTTCACCACGCTGGAGGACGGCATCATCAACGGCGTTCAGGCTTTAATTCAGCTGCCGTTCGGCATCGGTTCCTTCATCATGGGCGGTTTGTACGCCGTCACCGTTGTGGCCGGTATCCACCATATGTACACCCTGATCGACCTTGGCCAGCTGGCCAAGTTTGGCTTCACCTACTGGCTGCCCCTGGCCAGTGCCGCCAACGTTGCCCAGGGCGGTGCCGCTTTTGCCGTTGCCCTCAAGAGCAAGAACGCCAAAGTTAAGTCTATGGCCCTGCCCTCCGCCCTTTCTGCCTGCATGGGCATTACCGAGCCCGCCATCTTCGGCGTCAACCTGCGCTACTTTAAGCCCTTTATCGGCGGCCTGGCCGGCGGCGCCTGTGGCGCTTTGTATGCCAGCGTAACCGGCTTGGGTGCCACCGGCACTGGCGTGACCGGCATCTTCGGCATCCTGCTGCATCTGCACATGCCGCTGCAGTACCTCATCATGATGGCAATTTCCTTCGGCGTTTCCTTCGCTGTGACCTGGGTGATCTGGACCCCCGAAGCCGAGGAAGCCAAAGCCTGATGTTTTCCCCTCTCAATCAATAAGGAGCTACCTGTTATGAATGCCTTGCAGCGTGATTTGAAGCGTCTTGTCCCCATGGTGGAAGCCGCCGGGGCTGCCCGCGCGGCGGCGGATCCCCACCGGCAAAAGTTGCATGTTCAGCCCCCTGTGGGCTGGCTGAACGACCCCAACGGGCTGTGCCAGATCGGCGATGAATACCATGTGTTTTATCAGTACGGCCCGTTTGACCCCACGGGAGGGGTCAAGCACTGGGGGCACGTGCGCAGCCGCGATTTGTTCCACTGGGAACGCCTGCCCGTAATGCTGTACCCGGACGAACCGTTTGACTGCCATGGCGTTTATTCCGGCTCTGCTCTGGTGGAGGACGGCATGCTGTACCTGTACTATACCGGCAATGTCAAGCACCCCGGCGAATATGACTACATCAAGCAGGGGCGCGGGCACAATGTCTGCCTTGCCACCAGCCGCGATGCCATCCATCTGGACAACAAGCGCTGCCTGATGTACAACCAGGATTATCCCGCCGGGCTGACCTGCCATGTGCGCGATCCCAAAGTGCTTGCACTGGATGGGCGCTACTATATGGTGCTGGGTGCCCGAACACTGGACGACCACGGCGAAGTGCTGGTGTTTGAAAGCGCCGACAAGCTGCACTGGAACCACATCAACACCATCACTACCCCCAAAGCCTTTGGCTACATGTGGGAATGCCCCGACCTGTTTGAGCTGGACGGCCAGTGGTTTTTGGCGGTATCGCCCCAGGGCATTGCCTGCCAGAACGTGTATGGCTGCGGTTACTTTGCCCTGCAGGGTGACTGGCGCACCGATTGCACATTGAGCGAATTCCACGCCCTGGACGATGGCTTTGACTATTACGCGCCCCAAAGCTTTGCCGCCGCGGATGGCCGCCGCATCCAGTTTGGCTGGATGGGCATGCCGGATGCCGATTACACCAACCCCACCGTGGAGTATGGCTGGCAGCACTGCCTGACCCTGCCCCGCGTGTTGACCCAGGACGGCAATGGCTGCCTGCTGCAAGCCCCTGCCGCCGAGCTGAACGCCCTGCGCGGCGAAGCCCGCCAGCCGGCAGACGGCGAAACGGTTGAAACGGACCCCTGCTTTGACCTGACCGCCTCCCCCGCCGGGGATTTTGTCCTGACCATTGCCAACGGCCTGACCCTGACTTACACCGAAGAGGACCGCACCTGTACCCTGCGCTTTACCGATGCAGCGATTGCCGCCGGGCGCACCGAGCGCAAGGCTGTGCTGGATGCCCCCTGCCGCAGCCTGCGTGTTGTGGGGGATGCTTCCTCGCTGGAAATATTCCTGAACGACGGTGCCGCGGTGCTTTCCACCCGGTATTACCCGGCAGCGGGCAAGGTTGCCGTGCAGCTTTGCGGCGCAGGCAGCACCCTGTATTCCCTTTCGATTTAACGGAGGACATTCCATGGCACATGATACCTTGTATGCGATCGGCGAAGCGCTGATCGATATGATTCCGTCCAAAACCGGCTGTTCCTTTGCCGAGGTTCCCTCTTTCAGCCCCCGTGTGGGCGGCGCGCCCGCCAACGTGTGCGGTGCTTATGCCCGCCTGGGTGGGGATTCTGCCCTGCTGACCCAGCTGGGAGATGACCCGTTCGGCCACAAGATCATTGATGAACTGGCTACCTGCGGCATTGATACCAGCCACATCTGTTTGACGGACAAAGCCAACACCGCCCTGGCCTTTGTTTCGCTGGAAGCGGACGGCAACCGGACGTTCAGTTTTTACCGCAAGCCCTCAGCCGATTTGCTGTACGCCCCGGAGCAGGTGGATACCAGCCTGTTTGCCAACGCCTATGCCCTGCATTTTTGCAGCGTTGCCCTGGTGGAAAGCCCCATGCGGGAAGCCCACAAAACTGCCATTGCCGCAGCCCGCAGCGCCGGGACTATCATTGACTTTGACCCCAACCTGCGCTTTCCGCTGTGGCCGGACCGTGATGCTTTGCGCCGCACGGTGCTGGAGTTCCTGCCGCTGGCCGATGTGGTCAAAATCTCGGACGAAGAGCTGGAATTTCTGACCGGCACCAGTGATATTGAAGCCGCCCTGCCCAGCCTGTTTGTGGGCCATGTGCAGCTGGTGCTCTACACCTGCGGCAGCGCCGGTGCCCACGCTTACACCCGCACCGCCCACGGCTTTTCCGCCAGCAAGCCGGTAAAGGCCGTGGATACCACCGGCGCCGGGGACGGGTTCATCGGCTCGTTCTTGTGGCAGCTGCACAAAAACGGGGTGGACCGCGCCGCCCTGCCCGCTCTGCAGGCGGACCAGCTGAACCAGTGGCTGGATTTTTCCAACCGGTTCTGCGGTTACAGTGTGCAGCGCTACGGTGCCATTGACAGCTACCCCACCATCGACCAGTTGTAACTTTCTGCCATTCTCTGCTATTTCATCATAAAGCAGCCGCCCGGTACAGGATTTGTACCGGGCGGCTGCTTTACGGTATAGATTTTTCTTTTCTATATTCGCTTTATTTTATTAGGGCAATACCGCATAATTCTAAGTGCCGATACGGCGAGCGAGGTGCG
>ERZ773264.2701-NODE-2701-length-16134-cov-3.815660_pt1 | contig 16134 bp, 8 predicted proteins | sample MGYA00511910_ERZ773264 | MGnify/ENA primary metagenome ERZ773264 (study PRJEB29015, sample SAMEA2737739) | human gut metagenome | biome: human gut; feature: human-associated habitat; material: faeces | place: China | collected 2012 ... | reverse complement strand
CATCATCCACGACGAAGCGTTCCACGCCGCTTTCCACGGCCTTGTCTGCGAGCGCGGTCAGGGTGTCGTAATCGTGGTTGAAGTAGACGGCTTCCCATGTGTTGAGGATGACCGGACGCGGCTTGGGCGCGATGCCATGGTCCACGAGCCAGTCGCGGTGCACGCGGCGGATGTAACCGTGGAAGCGTGAGGCGACTTCGTTGAGCCCCTCGCCGTAAGAGCCGACGAGCCATGGCGTGGTGTAGCTTTCACCGTGTTCCAGACCGACTTCGCCGCCGAAGAGCACTTCGCCGCCACCGATCACGCCAGTGGTGTAGGGCAGTCGTTCCGCGGACAGCACGCTGTTGCCACTCCATGCCACGTGCGCGGAGTAGACGTTGCCGTGGGTGAAACCGAAGCCGTGTTCGCCAACGCTGAGCAGCAGGGTGGCGTCGAAGTCGGGGCGGCCGATCATGGAGGATTTGGCGAAGCGCCCGATGGTGAAGTCCTGGCGCTGTGGGGAACGCTCACGCAGATGGTGACCGGTGGTGGTGAGGATCTCGTTGGCGTCGGCGGGCACGCTGAATGCAAGTTCGATCTTGCCGATCTCGAGTCGTCCCTCGCCGGTGTTCGTCACCTCCGCATGCTGGCGGATGAGGCCGGTTTCATCGAGCTCACAGGTCCACGTAAGTTTCACGCATTGTTCCACGTCCTCGGCAGTGACGGTGACGGTAGGCGTCTGCTTGGGCTCGGAGGCCACGCTCCAGCTGGGGTAGCCGCCTTTTTCGGCCATGGTGTAGGTTTTGCCGGCGGCCACGGTTTCGGCTTTGATGTCGGTGACCTGGAACTTGCAGAACAGTTCCACGCCGTCACGGCGCACGTCGAAACGGTCAGAGCCGGACCACGCTTCGGACTGTGTCGGCAGCACGCTCGGCCATGCGGTGTAGTCGAGGGCTCCGGAAACACGCTGCGGAGCGAGCGCGTCGAACGTGTTGATCACGGTTTCCGGTGCGGTGAGCGGGCGACCCCAATGCACGAATCTCGGCAAATCGCTGCCGGGGAACACCAGAGCAAAAGCTGCGGCGGCAGCCGGCTGCTCGGCATACACGGCGGTAAGGGGTGTGCCGTTGGAAGCGGTGCCGTGGAAAGTCTGAATGAGCGTCATTGCAGCATCCTTTTCTTGCGATTCTTGGTTGGTATGACGCTTTGATGATACTGCATACCGCTTTTCTTCCCATCGCCCTGCGTGTTTGTTTCTTTCGGAAAGTAATTAGCGTCGGCGCGCGAAGAAATCGGTCATCAATCGCCCGCATTCCGCTTCGCGCACACCGCCAATCACTTCCGGTACAAGTCCGACGTGCGGATCGCGGGGAATATCCCATACCGAACCGCATGCACCCAACTTGGCATCCCACGCACCGAACACAATACGTCCGATATGCGTCTGCAGGCAGGCACCGGCGCACATAGGGCACGGCTCCAACGTAACGACAAGCGTGCAATCAGCGAGATTCCAAGTGCCAAGCGAGGCGGCCGCTTCAGCCATCGCCTTGACTTCAGCGTGGGCAAGCGGATCGGCATGCGTCTCACGCAGGTTCCGCCCGCGGCCAATCACCCGGCCGTCAGCGGCAAGCACGACAGCACCGACCGGCACCTCGCCATCCGCGGCGGCTTCGCTGGCGAGCGCGATCGCCAGCCCCATATCATCGTCCCATCGCATACGCCACAGTGTAGCGGCGGCCATACGACCGCTCCGCACGACTGGTCCGCACGTCCGACCTGCATGCCCGACCTGCGCGCCCAACCGAAGCGGCACGAACGTCAGCCCATAGCGAAACACGCTCATAACCGCCTCTTGGTAGGCTGGAAAAGGTTGGAAATACGCGCAAAGGAGGCACGTTGGCGGTATTCGAGTTGATTCTATGCATCATCGCTGCCGTCGTACTGTCCTCGTTCCTGAGCCGATTCATACCCAAGGTCTCCACGCCGCTCGTGCAGATCGCGTTGGGCGCGCTGGCATCACAACTGCCGTTCTTTCCGGACGTAACGCTCAGCCCTGAACTGTTCATGGTGTTGTTCATCGCGCCGCTGCTGTATTTGGAAGCGCACGAAATCGATAAATCGGAACTGCTCAAATCGGTGAAACTGTCGTTGTCATTGGCGATCGGTTTGGCAATCGCGACGATGGTGGCGGTTGGTTTCGCGTTGCATGCCGTATGGCCGGCGATTCCGCTTGCAGCGGCTTTGGCGCTCGGTGCCGCGCTTGGGCCGACGGATGCGGTCGCAGTGTCGTCGCTCGGCAAGGAAGCGGCGCTGACGCAACGGCAGACGAGCGTGCTGAAAGGCGAATCGCTGTTCAACGACGCGTCCGGCATCGTCGGCTTCCAGTTCGCCATCGCGGCGGCCGTCAGCGGTGTATTCGAAGTGGGCGAATCGGCCATGCAATTCGTGGCGTCCTTCTTCGGCGGCGCATTCTTCGGCATCGTCGTGGGCATGGTGGCTGACGTGGTGTTCGAAACGATGCGTTCCCTCGGCTGGGAAACAATGACCACACGTATTCTGATGGAGCTGTTCCTGCCGTTCATCCTGTATTTGGGCGCGGAAGCGGTGCACGTTTCCGGCATTCTTTCGGTGGTGGCCGCCGGCCTGATCATCCGTTTCGACCGCACCGGCATCGGCCCGAACGTGGCGCGCACGAACATCGTCTCGTCCAGCGTATGGGGAGTGCTGTCGTTTTCGCTGAACGGCACCGTATTCATTCTGCTGGGCATGCTGTTGCCGACCGCGATGACCGCCAGCTGGGACGATCCACGCGTCAGCAATTGGCTGCTTTTGATTGCGATTCTGACCGTTTCGGCCGTGGTGATCGCCATGCGTTTCCTATGGATTTCGCTGATGCTGCGATTGGCGCGCGACACCACCACCGGCAAGCGACGCAAGATGACGGCGAAGCGCTGGCGATCGGCGGCCGTCATGACGTTCGGCGGGCCGAAGGGCACCATCACACTGTCGCTGATGTTCACGATTCCGTACACAATCGCGGCGGGCGCGAATTTCCCGATGCGCAACGAACTGATCTTCATCGCCGGCGGTGTGATCGTGATGACGCTGCTGCTGGCGAATTTCCTGCTGCCGTTGCTCGCGCCGAATCGCAATAAAGACAATTCGACGGAAATGACGGAAATCACCATCGAAGTGCTGCGCCGGACCGTCGAGGAACTGTCGGGACGCGTCACGCCGGAGAACCGACGTGCAGTGCTCATGATCATCGATTCGTATACGAAACGTATTACACGGCTGAAGCAACGCACCGGCGAAATCGATCCGCAAGGGTACATGAGACTGCAGATCGATGCGCTCAATTGGGAGAAGGAATACGTCAAGAATCGACTGGCGGGCGTGCGCGCTGCGATCAAGGCGAATCCGACCGGGAACCGCGCCGCGAACGATCTGGAAGCCGAAGCTTGCGAGCGCCTGCTCGACCAGATCATGAGCTCGTTGCGTCACATCGAAACGGAACATAATTCCGGTCGTACGATCTGGCGATTGAAGGGCCGTCTGCGCGCATTGCAGCGTCGTACAGGTACGCTGGTGAGACGCGTGAACAGCCGCATCCGGCGCACGACCCCGCTGTTCAGCGACGATGAGCTGTTCGCGCATACGCGTGTGGTGCAGGTGGATGCGATCGAACATGTGATCGACCGACTGTATGAGGAGATGGGCGGAGACACGTACAACACCGAGCATTGCTCCGGCCTGCTGTTGGACTACCGACGCAGCGAATCCGCGTTGAGGGCGCGTCCGAATATGGGCATCAGCGCCGAAGCGCAGGAACAGGCCGAGGAGGTCAAGCGTGAAAGCTACGGCATCGAGCTGGGCGTGATCCAGGACATGTATGAGGCAGGCGACATCACGCGTGCGCAAAGCAAACAGCTGCGACGCAACGTATATGTGATGAGCGTGGATGCGGACGCGCAGATCTGACGTTTTTTCGATTTCCGGCGTTCGGATCGCGTGGCGACGGACGATTGCGCAATGGCGGACGATCGGCTGGAATCGCATCCAGCCGAAATCGTGTTCGTCGGGAACTGTGCCAAATTGCGCCTGAACGAAATCGCCATCGGATTCTCAGGAAGTTTTCAGAAAACACCAGACATGTGCTCAGCATCAGGTGTTTATATATGAATTGTCAGCAGAAACAAGCCGACCAGGAACCTTAAAGTTCCCGACAATTGAACCCTTTCTTCTTCTCTCTCCTTTCTCTCCCCGGTGGCCGATCCCGCCGGGGTCTTCTTTTTTCGCAACTTTTCCGCAGCCCTCTTCGCACTGCGAACGCGTGCCGCAAACGCACGCTATATTGGGAAGGTATGAGCGACGCAATCGAAAGCAAAGCAAACAACAACGGGCATGACGAGACGGCGCTGATCGGACGCGAATCGGACGTGGTGCCGGGCCGTTTCGGCGAACCGCTGCAAATCACGCATGTGCAGTATTCGCGCGGCGGCGGCAGCACCGCGCCGAAACGACCGTTGTTCCTGTGCCTGCACGGCTGGGGATCGAACGAGGCGGACTTGGCCGACATGATGCGCTACGTCGCGCCATACAACGATTTCGCCTCGTTGCGCGCGCCGTTGACGCTGCAGCCGGCTGGCCGCTTTGCACCCGGCGCGTACTCGTGGCTGCATGATTGTGTGGATACCGGCGAGGATTTGGACCGTGACGCATTCGCCGCAGCGAAAGCAATCGACGATTGGGTTTCGGCGAACATTCCCGACGACCGTGCCGTGGTGCCGATTGGTTTTTCGCAGGGCGGTCTGCTGGCTATTCACTTGCTGCGCGTGCACCCGGAACGCTACCGTGCGTCGATTTCATTGTCCGGATTCCTTGCGCCTGGGCTCGTCCGCGGCACCGCGCCTGCCGACGACCGTATCGCGCCGCTCAATATTCCCACGTTCTTCGGTTACGGCAACAGCGATACGGTGATCGCCAAGCCGGAGCTTTTCGCCATGAGCGCCTGGCTGGACGAGCACACGTTCCTCACCGCGAAAAGCTACCGTGGGCTCGACCACTCCGTCAGCCTCGACGAGTTCAGCGACCTACGCGGATGGCTCGCCGTGCATGACATCGCGCCGGGGATTCTGTGATGCATCAGTCGGTGATATCGGCCTTGTAGAAGTTCACGTAGGAGCGGCTCGGGGTCGGACCGCGCTGGCCCTGGTAGTGCGAGCCGGTGCCGGCGGAGCCGTACGGATGCTCGGCGGGCGAGCTCAGCTGGAAGAAGCACATCTGTCCGATTTTCATGCCCGGCCACAGCTTCACCGGCAGCGTCGACACATTGGACAGCTCCAGCGTGATGTGCCCTTCGAAACCCGGGTCGATGAATCCCGCGGTGGAGTGAGTGAGGATGCCGAGTCGTCCAAGCGAACTCTTGCCTTCGAGTCGTGCCGCAACCGTCGAATCAAGCTTCACATACTCCCACGTGGAGCCGAGCGCGAACTCGCCCGGATGCAAGATCCACGGCTCATCAGACCGGACTTCGAACTGCTCGGTCAGCTCGCCCTGGTTCTCCGCCGGATCCACATACGTATACGCATGGTTGTTGAACAGACGGAAGAAGCGGTCCAGACGGACGTCGATCGACGCCGGCTGCACCATTTCCGGGGTCCACGGATCGAGCGAAATATGGCCGTCAGCCTGTGCGGCGAGAATGTCGCGATCGGACAGCAGCATCGAAATTCCTCCAAACATCACCGGAACAATCGTCATATGAGCGGGCGCGCAGCCAACGCGCGCCCACCAACTGTCGTCCAGTCTAGCCCGTCGACGCTATAAGCCAGCATCACCGCCGATGCATCGCACGCAGCACGCACTTGCGCAGCTCGGAGGCGACGAGCACAATCATCGCCAGGCCGAGGCATTCGACCCACGCACCCGCGGACAGCGGCACGGTACCGAACGCGGTGTTGAGGAACGGCACGTAGACCACCGCAAGCTGCAGCAGCGTGGACAGTGCGATCGCACCCCACAGCCACTTGTTGGCGAACAGCCCCACGAACACCGACTGGTCATGCGAGCGAGAGCACAGCGCGTTGAGCATCTGCGCAAACACAAGGATGGTGAAGCCCATCGTGCGCGCCTCAGTCATTTGCGCATCATGTCCGATGGCATCCACGGAACGGTCCGTGAACAGACCTCCGGCGAGGTGCATGTCCATGCCGATCAGCGTGACGGCGGCCATGATGATGCCGATGAAGATGATGTCGCCCCACATCTGCCCGTCGATCACGCGGTCGGTGAGTTTGCGCGGCTTGCGGGCCATCACGTCGTCGGTGGAGGGATCGACGCCCATCGCCAAGGCCGGTGCCGCGTCGGTGAGCAGGTTGATCCACAGCAGCTGCGTGGCGAGCAGCGGCACGGTCACGCCTTGGCTGCCCGGCTGCGTGATGCCGAGGAAGCCGGCCAGCATCACACCGCCGAAAACCGTGAAGACCTCGCCCACGTTGGAGCTGAGCAGGTATCGCAGGAATTTACGGATGTTGTCGAAAATGCCACGGCCTTCGCGCACCGCTTCGACGATGGTGCTGAAGTTGTCGTCGGCGAGGATCATCTTGGCGCTCTGCTTGGTCACTTCGGTGCCGGTGATGCCCATGGCCACGCCGATATCCGCGGTTTTGACAGCGGGAGCATCGTTTACGCCGTCGCCGGTCATAGCCACGATATTGCCTTGCCGTTGCAGCGATTCGACGATTTTCAGCTTGTGTTCCGGCGCAACGCGCGCGTACACGGAGATTTCGCGGGTGGCCTTGTCGAACGCTTGCTCATCCGGCAGCTCGTCGAGTTGAACGCCGGTGAGCACTTTGCTACTAAGGTCGGCGCTGCCGACCGAGCTGCCGTCTCCGTCCGTTTCAATAATGCCCAGATCGCTGGCGATGCGTGCCGCGGTAAGCGGATGGTCACCGGTAATCATGACGGTGCGGATGCCGGCGCGATGCGCTTCGGCGACGGAATCGCGCACTTCGGTACGCGGCGGATCGATGATGCCGACCATGCCGACCCAGATCAAGTCGCTTTCCAGCACATCGCTTTGGTCGGCGATGTCCGCCACGTGACCGGCGGCGTTGATGCGCACGCCTGGCACTGCGGCGAGCGACGCGGTGCCGAGTGGCCGGTACGCCTGGCCCAGCGTACGATACGCTTCGGCGGACAGGCGTTCCACGGCGGCGAGGATCTGCTGGCGATCGCCTTGCGTCATCGGTCGTACGGCACCGTTGACCGCGATGCGGCCGCAGTAGCCGAGCAGCACGTCGGGGGCGCCTTTAGCAAAGACGGTGAGACGCCCGGCATCAGTGTTATCCTGCGCGACGACGGTCATGCGTTTGCGATCGGAAGTGAAGGGAATCTCGCCCACGCGCGTGTAGTTCGCGTACTTGCGATCGGCCTTCACCTTACGTGCGGCGACGATAAGCGACACTTCGGTCGGATCACCGACAGCCTCCCATGCCGATGAGGACGCAACTAAATCGCCAGCAGCTTCGACAGCGCCGAAAGTCACGGTTTCGCGCAATTCGCCGTCGTTGGCCAGCGAGCCCACGGCGAGCGTGGCGACGGCTTCGACCTGTGCGGCGGAAGCGGCGGAACCAGACAGAGCAGCGTCGGGAATCGCAATCATTCTGCCTTCTGGCGCATAGCCGGTGCCGGTCAGCTGCACCTCACCGCTCGGCGTGACCACGCGTTCCACCGTCATCTCGTTGCGGGCGAGCGTGCCGGTTTTGTCGGAGCAGATCACCGACGCGGAACCGAGCGTTTCCACGGAATGCAGTTTCTTGACGATCGCATGATGTTCGGCCATGCGGCGCACGCCGAGCGCGAGCACGACTGTCAGAATCGCGGCGAGCCCTTCCGGCACGGCCGCGACGGCCAGCGAAACGGATAGCAGCAGCGAATCGATTACGTCGTGGATGTCGTTGAAGCCTTCGGTCAGTGCAAGCGCCACCAGCACGACCGCCGCGATAATGCACACCGCGATGCCGAGAATCTTGGAAACGTAGTTCATTTCCTTCTGCAGCGGACTGTCATCATCATCCGTGGCCTGCAGAAGGTCCGCGATTTTACCGACCTGCGTGCGCATGCCGGTGCTCGTCACGATTGCGCGGCCGGTGCCTTGCGTCACGGACGTGCCGTTGAACACCATATTGGCGCGATCACCCAAGGCCTTGGCTTCGGCAAGTGTGTCAACGTTCTTGCCGACCGGTACGCTTTCGCCGGTCAGGCTCGCTTCCGCCACGCGCAGGCTGGCGGCGGCGAGCAGACGTCCGTCGGCGGGAATGGAGTCGCCTTCACCGAGCATGACCACGTCTCCCGGCACCACGTCGACGGTGTTGATGCGTGCGATTTTGCCGTCGCGCAGCACGTTGGTTTGCGGCGCGGTCATTTGGGAGAGCGCTTCGACGGCTTCTTCCGCTTTCGATTCCTGAATGTAGCCGAGTACCGCGTTGACGATAAGGATAAGCACAATGACGATGGCGTCGAACGGCAGTATTTCGCCGCCTTCCGCGCCTGGCGCAGCGTTGGCTTTTTCGATGAACCATGCGATGAGCGAGATGCCGGTGGCAGCGAGCAGCAGGTAGACGAGGGGGTCTTTGAACTGCGCCAGGAACTTCTTCCATTTTGGCACGGGTGGTGCGGATGCGAGCTCGTTCGGCCCGTATTGCGCGAGTCGGCGTTCAGCTTCGGCTTGGCTCAGACCGGTGTTCGGATCGACGCCGAGCGATGCGGCCACGGCTTGCGCGTCGGCAAGCGACGGGTCGATTTGTGGCGGCTGCTGGTTTTGCTGATCCTGCCGAATCTGCGTGCGATCGCCCGTAGCGGAATCGCCGTCAAAATTGGCATGGGACTGGATGGACTGATCTTTCTTGCGATCATCCATGGTGATCTCCTTGGGAGCGCCGCGGAGTAGTCAGCTCTCCCCCGTCTTACGTATGCCTCGAATCGCGGAAATCGAAAATCCGCGGAATCGCAAGCATTTTGCAAAGGCGAGGCAACGCTGCGCGGTTGTGGGCACCGGGCGGACGCCATCGGCGCATCCTGCTATTATCGCACATCCTCGGCGTGTGAAAAATGGACATGTGGCGGAACGATGCATGGCACGCGACGGGTGCACGATACCATGAAGTGTGATATATTATCGGTAGTTAGTAAAATTCATTACTAAACGGTCGTGCAACATCGCACGGCGCAACCGCAACGATGCAGTGACATCAAGTAATACAGGGGGATGCAAGATGGCAGATACAGCCGAACTCGCAATCGTACATGCAACCACGGCAAGTGCAAGCTGGCTCACCGATCCGACGGTGTTCGCAGCGAACCGCAAGCCGGCACATTCCAGCCACCGATATGTCATCGGCGAGACGAGCGAGCCGAAGCAGAGCCTCGACGGCGAATGGAAGGTTCGTATCGAACAAGCGCGCAACGTGGACGTGGAAAGCGCTCCGTTCGCGGCCGTCGATTTCGAGGATGGCGATTTCGGCGCGATCGAGGTGCCGGGCCACTTGCAGATGGCCGGCTATCTCAAGAACAAGTACGTCAACATCCAATATCCGTGGGACGGTCACGAGGATCCGCAGGCGCCAAATATTCCGGAAAACAACCATGTGGCAATCTACCGCCGTCGATTCGCGCTCGACGCGCAGCTTGCGCGCACGCTGGAAAACGACGGCACGGTCAGCCTCACCTTCCACGGTGCCGCCACCGCGATCTACGTATGGCTTGACGGCACGTTCGTGGGTTACGGCGAGGACGGATTCACGCCGAGCGAATTCGATGTGACGGAAGCGCTGCGAAACGGCAATGGCAACGCCGCCGATTCCCCCGAAGCCGAGCATACGCTCACCGTCGCCTGCTACGAATATTCGAGCGCCTCTTGGCTGGAAGACCAGGATTTCTGGCGACTGCACGGCCTGTTCCGCACCGTCGAGCTCGCCGCCCAGCCGCATACGCACGTCGAAACCGTGCAGCTTGAAGCCGACTACACCGCAGCCGACACCGCCGGTACGGCCGACACCGCCGAACTCAACGCGGCACTCACCTTGCGCAACCCCGCCGACGCGATGACTATCGAAAGCACGCTGCGCGACGGCGACGGAAATGTCGTATGGGAATCAACGCAGGCCTGCAACGGCGAAATCGCCCTTAATTCCGGCAAAATGACGAACATCGCGCCGTGGAGCGCGGAATCGCCGACGCTGTACACGCTGACCGTACGCGTCGTCGGACATGACGGCGCCATCATCGAAACCGTAACGCAGAAGATCGGCTTCCGCACGTTCCGCATCGAAAACGGCATTATGACGCTCAATGGCAAGCGCATCGTGTTCAAGGGCGCGGACCGCCACGAATTCGACGCGAAGCGCGGGCGTGCGATCACCCGCGAGGACATGCTTTCCGATGTGGTCTTCTGCAAGCGCCACAACATCAACGCCATCCGCACCTCCCACTACCCCAACCAGGAGTATTGGTACGACCTGTGCGACGAGTACGGTCTGTATCTGATCGACGAGACGAATATGGAGACGCACGGCACGTGGGTGGCAAACAATGTCGAGCGTCCTGAAGACGGCATCCCCGGCAGCCGCCCCGAATGGGAGGGCGCGTGCGTGGACCGCATCAACAGCATGATGCGCCGCGATTACAACCATCCGAGCGTGCTGATCTGGTCGCTTGGCAACGAGTCGAGCGCGGGCGAGGTTTTTCGTGCGATGTATCGCCACGCGCACACGATTGATCCGAATCGTCCGGTACATTACGAGGGTTCCGTGCACATGCGCGAATTCGAGGATGTGACGGACATCGAAAGCCGTATGTACGCGCATGCTGACGAAATCGAACGCTATCTGAACGACGGCAGCCCGGCACATACGGACGGTCCAAAGAAGCCGTACATTTCCTGCGAATACATGCACGCAATGGGCAATTCGTGCGGCAATATGGACGAATACACGGCGTTGGAACGCTATCCAATGTACCAGGGCGGTTTCATTTGGGATTTCATCGACCAGGCAATCGAAGCCAAACTGCCCGACGGCACGACACGCATGTGCTACGGCGGCGATTTCGGCGATCGTCCAAGCGATTACGAATTCTCCGGCGACGGCCTGCTGTTCGCCGACCGCACCCCCTCGCCGAAAGCGCAGGAAGTCAAGCAGCTGTATGCGAACGTGAAAATCGCGGTTTCGGTCGATGAAGCGCGTATTACGAACGACAATCTGTTCGTGTCTACGGGCGATTATCGCTTCGTGCTGCGGATTTTGGCCGACGGCAAGCCGGTATGGTCGACTACGCGCCGTTTCGACGTGGCCGCCGGCGAGAGCGCTTCATTCGAAGTCGATTGGCCGGTTGATGACTACCGCAGCAACGCCGAAGAGCTGGTTTTGGAGGTATCGCAGCAGCTTGGCAACGCTTGCGATTGGGCACCGGCCGGCTACGAGCTGGCGTTCGGCCAGTGCGTGGTGGCAGGTGCGAAAACCACTGCAGATGCCGTTGACGCGGCCGGAGCTCCGGCCGACGGCACCGTCACCCTTGGCCGCTGGAACGCCGGCGTGCGCGGACAGGGCCGTGAAGCACTGTTCTCCCGCACACAAGGGGGTATGGTTTCATATACGTTCGGCGAGCGCGAATTCGTGCTGCGCCGCCCGTCGATCACCACGTTCCGTCCGCTGACGGACAACGATCGCGGTGCTGGACACGCTTTCGAACGTGCCGCGTGGGCGGCCGCAGGAAAGTATGCGCGTTGCGTCGACTGCGCGATCGCAAATCGTGGAGAAAATGCCGTGGAAGCCACGTATACGTACGAATTGGCGATTCCGCAGCGCACGAAAGTGACGGTCCGTTACGTTGCCGACACGGCCGGCCTCGTTTCGCTCGACGTCGAGTATCCAGGCGAGAAGAACGGCGATCTGCCAACGATTCCGGCGTTCGGTATCGAATGGGCGCTGCCGGTGGAATATGCGAACCTGCGATTCTACGGCGCCGGTCCGGAAGAGACGTACGCCGACCGCAGGCACGCGAAGCTGGGTGTATGGAGCACGACGGCTGGCGATGATTGCGCGCCGTACCTGCTGCCGCAGGAAACCGGCAATCATGAGGATGTGCGTTGGGCGGAGATCACGGACGATTCCGGCCACGGTGTGCGCGTGAAGCGCGGTGCCGGCGCAAAGCCGTTCGCGATGAGCCTACTGCCGTATTCGAGCACGATGCTGGAAGAGGCGCTGCATCAGGATGAGCTGCCGAAGCCGCGTCACATGTTCCTGCGTCTGCTGGCCGCGCAAATGGGCGTCGGCGGCGACGATTCGTGGATGTCGCCGGTGCATGAGCAGTACCAGCTGCCCGCCGACCAGCCGCTCAGCCTCAACGTTCAGCTCAAGCTGTTCTAAGCTAAGCCAGCTTCAGCCTCAAGCATAACCGCCGATTCGCGGCATAATTCCGGCCGACTTGCCAATAGGCAGGCCGGCCGATTCTGTTGATGGCTGAAAACAGGCAGGGTGCCTAAAATGAAAGCACGTCTTTGAAGCAAACAACGCCTCAAAGCATGTTTTTCTGAAGGAGGGCATCATGAGCTATCCAAATATGAATCCCGGCAATCCCAACGACCCCAGTCAACCACCGCAGCCGGGATACGGCGCCTATGCACCGAGCCAGCAAGCGCAGCAATCGCAACAGCAGGACGGTCCACAAAGCGGCGGACCAGATGCCGAGCAGACCCCTCGCTATTCCGGCAATCCATATGGCAACCCGTACGGCAATCCGTATGGATATCCGTACGGTAATCCGTATGGTTACGACCCGAATAGCCATAGCAACGACAGTGGCGAGTGGGAGCCGGTAAGCCCGTTCAAGTTGGTGGAATCGTGGCTGCCGCAACGCGCGAAGAATGCCATTCGCGGTGTGTACGGCGTGCTCGGCGTGATGGCGATTGTGCTCGGCATTGCGCTACTCATCTGGCCGGGGGTGACGCTGAAGATCGCCGCGGTTGCGTTGGGCGCGTATTTCGTGATTTCCGGGGTGATCCGTATCGTCACCGCAATTGTGGAGCTCGGTCTGCCGGGAGGCTGGCGCGTGCTTGACATTCTGGTCGGCCTGTTGCTGACAGTCGGTGGCGTGGTCATGCTGAAGAATGCGACCCTGTCCGGCGCCATGCTGGCAGTGCTCGTCACTATGGTGGTGGGCCTCGGCTGGATGATGGAAGGCGTGATGGCGCTGGTTGAGTCGTGGCATATGCCAAGTTCCGCATGGGCTGTGATTTACGCGCTGATTTCGATTGTGGCCGGCTGCATCATGCTGTTCAGCCCGCTGGCCTCCACCGGTTGGCTGATTCTGTTTGGCGGATGCGCGTTGGTTGCACTTGGCATTGTGGCGATCGTCCGCGCGTTCACGTTTGGCAAGGTCGGCAAGTCCGGCAAGAAGCGCTAACTACGCGTAGTTCTCCCGTATAGGCGATAAACCCATACGGGAGAACGCGACGTGCCGTACGATTGACATGATTTTATAGTCGCGCTATGCTAAGTGAAACGTTTCGACGAAACGATTCGATAAATAGCGGATAGAACGGCACAAGAGGGAGGCGAGACGCATGGCAGGCATCAAAGACGTGGCCCGCGAAGCGGGAGTTTCCGCCAGCACCGTCTCCTATGTACTATCCGGCAAGCGTTCAATCTCTGCGAAAACCACCGACAAAGTCATGGCCGCCGTAGAGAAGCTCGGTTACACTCCGGACGCCAGCGCCCGTAAGATGCGCGGCATGCGCAACCAGATCATCGCGTTGAGCGCCCCGATTCGAGGCGACATCAACCAGGCCAGGTACAACGCCTACTTCCTGCGCACCGCATGGGCCGCAAGGAATGCAGGGTATGACGTGATGTTGCTGACCGGTCCGGATACAGTGAAGGATATCCGCCGCGTGACGCAAAGCAATCTTGCGGATGGCATCGTGCTGCTCGACGTGGAGCAGGATGACGAGCGCGCCGCTCAATCCGGCACTTTTTCCAAGCCGTGCGTGGCTATCGGCTATCCGTCGTCGCACGCCGGCTGCGCCTGCGTGGACATCGATTTCGCGCTGATGGGCCGCAAGGCCGTCGACTTCCTGTACGAGAAGGGACACCGCACCGTCGTGTTCCTGCGCAACAACGAATCCGACTACAACCGCCATTCCGGTTACGTCGTCATCTTCCGCGAAAGCCTGCTGGCGCACGCGAAGGAGCTCGGCATGACGGTCATCGAATCCGAGCATTACGAAGCGGACAGCTTCGACGCGCAGCACTTCGTCAGCACCGTCTTCGCGCACCCCGACCGCCCGAACGCCATCATCAACCAGGCGAACGCAAGCGTCCTCAGCCAGGTGCTGATGGCGTTGCACGACGCGGACATGTCGATTCCGCAGGACGTTTCGGTCCTGTCGTGCGGCACGTATTTCGAAGGCGAGCCAACGCGCTTCCCCATCACCGAAATGCCGGTCATGCCGGAGGAGCTGTGCGCCGAAGCCATGAACCTGTTGGTCTCCGCCATCGAGGAGCACACCGACATCAAAGGTTCCGTGGAACTCATCGAACCCGCGCTGAAGCGACGCGGATCCGTTGCGGAAGCGGGGTCCGGCGGAACAATATAGATTTTCCTGCGATTACCGGAAGGCAGAGCGGCCGGACGGAATCGCAAGGCAACATAATTTCATACGGATAATCGAAACGTTTCAATGACGATATAACGGTCTCCGAAGAAACCGAACAAACGAACAAGCCGGGCGAAATCCGGCGAATCCAAACGGACCGCGGAATCGCACGCACGTCATCGAAACGTTTCAATACAACCAGATGTGAGCCGTGAGCCGTGCCGCAGGGCGCGCCTCAAGAAGGAAACAAGGAGAATAGCAATGAACATCAAACGAGGACTGGCCACGCTGTCCATCGCAGCACTGTCGCTGACCTCCCTCGCCGCATGTGGTGGCGATACCGCACAGGACGAGGAAAAGCCGGACAGCCTGTCGTTCTGGTATTACGAAGAGGACGACGCAGGCCAGACCCAGGCATGGCGTCGCGCGGCCAAGGCCTTCGAAAAGGAAACTGGCGTCAAAATCAACTTCGAACGAAAGTCGTTCACCCAAATCGCACAGAACGGCAGCCAATTCCTGAACTCCGACGAAGCGCCAGACCTCATGGAATCCAACCGCGGCAACGGCTCCGCCGGCGTGCTCTCCACCATGGGCCTGCTCACCGACCTCGGCGACTATGTCAAGCAGTACGGCTGGGACAAGAAGGTGACCGGCGCAAACGCAGCAGTCGCCAAGTACGACGAGAACGGCATCATGGACGGCGATACCTGGTACGGTATGACCAGCTACGCTGAATTCCAGCGCGTCTACTACAACAAGGACCTGTTCGCCAAGTACAACATCAAGATTCCGACCACCTACGACGAGTTCGTGGACGCCTGCCAGAAGTTCGTGGACGCCGGCGTGACCCCGATTGCAGCCGACGCGCAGGAATACGGCGTGATGTGGCTGTGGTGGCAGCTCGTTTCCAAGAATGCCGACTCCAAGTTCATCGACAACTGGCAGCTGTACAGGGGTGACGTCGACTGGAATTCCAAAGTGCTGACCAACTCCGTCAAGACCATCAACGAGTGGCTTGACAAGGGCTTCATCTCCCGCAACGCCACTGGCATGAAGGCCGAGGACACCACGCAGGCCTTCATCAAGGGCGAATATCCGATCTACCAGACTGGTACTTGGAACCAGGGCCGTTTCGTCAAGCAGATCAAGTCGTTCGATTGGGACGCGGCCGTCATGCCGGAATCCAACTACGCAGTCGGCTGCGCAGGCAACCTGCTGGTGATTCCTGAGAAGTCGCACCACAAGGATCTGTCCGCCAAGTTCATCGACTACGTCCTCTCCGATGATGTGCAGAACTTCCTCGGCAACGCAGGCGGCATTCCGGTAGCGGCAGACACCAGCAAGATCACCGACGCGAAGAGCAAGGCCATGATCGAGGAATACGATTCCTACGCCAAGGACGGCAAGCTCAGCTACTACCCGGATTACGCGGCCTCCAACCTCACCGACGCGGTTCCAGCGGAGTTCCAGGAGCTGGTCAACGGCACCAAGAAGCC
>ERZ773264.2696-NODE-2696-length-16175-cov-3.957134_pt1 | contig 16175 bp, 18 predicted proteins | sample MGYA00511910_ERZ773264 | MGnify/ENA primary metagenome ERZ773264 (study PRJEB29015, sample SAMEA2737739) | human gut metagenome | biome: human gut; feature: human-associated habitat; material: faeces | place: China | collected 2012 ... | reverse complement strand
TTTTTAACTGTGGATGAGCAGAAAAAATTCTTGGAGACAGCAGAAACAGAATATGGTTGGTATTACCCTATGCTGAAAGTTATGTTGCTTACAGGAATGCGTATTAGTGAAGTGGGCGGATTATGTTGGGCAGATATTGATTATGATAATGATGTAATTCATATTAGAAGAGCATTATTTAGTCAATATGAATATGGCAAAAAGAAATTACATTTTACAACAACAAAGACTATTAATTCGGTAAGAGATATTCCAATGATGGCGGATTGTAAAAAAATGTTAAAACTTCAAAAAAAGAATCAGAATAAGATAAAAAAGGAATTAGGAAAAAGATATAGAAGTGAAAATGAAGAAGGATTATCTGATTTAGTATTTACATCTTCTATGGGCTCAGCAGCAACAAGATATAATGTTGCACCAATTATAAATAAGATTGTAAAATCAATTAATTTGAGAGAAGATTATGAGTCTGTAAAAGAAAATCGTAAACCGATATATATGGAGCAGGTTTCACCCCATGCTCTTAGAAGTCTTCCTGTTTCTTTAGTAAGACGAAAATGTAACACAATAATCAGAGCCGATATGAGTTTTCATTTTAAAAAATGTATAAGGAGGAAGAAAGAAATGTGTAAGGTAATTGCAATAGCAAACCAGAAGGGGGGAGTAGGAAAAACTACCACAACAGTTAATTTAGGTATTGGATTAGCAAGAAAAGGAAAAAGAGTTCTGTTAATAGATGCAGACCTACAGGGTAGTATGACGGTAAGTCTTTGAATTGATGACACAACAAAGTTTGAATTTTCAAAGACAGACATTACCAACGGAAAGGAACTTCCGGGATGTCACATGCAGGTAATTGATAAGGACACAGGAAAGGTAATGGATGAATGGGTTTCATCAAGACAAAGTCATGTGATTGAAGGAAAATATGCCGTGGGAAAAACGTATGTTTTAACAGAGACGAAAGCAAGAGGCACCTACTACAACAGCAGCACCTACAACGGTTGCGCCAACAACAGAGGCACCAATAACGGTAGCTCCTACTACAGAACCACCGACAACAATGGTGCCTACAACACAGAGTGAAACTTCAACAGTAGCAATTGGAGAAGGAAGCGATGCAGGTAAGGTTAACAGGAAAATACTTAACTGCAAGAATGATAAGGATTTAGCAGGATCTACTTTCGGAAAACTTTGTGTAAAGGTTAAGAAGAGCAAGAAGAAGGCTATCAGTCTTACATGGAAGAAAATACAGGTTGCTAAGACATATGTTATATATGGTGCAAAATGTGGAACTTCATATAAGAAGATTGCAACTGTTCACAGAAAGACATTTACTAATAAGAAGCTAAAGAAAGGTACTTATTATAAGTACATGGTTGTTGCATTAAATGAAAAGGGCAAAGTGGTAGCAATATCCAAGTTAATTCATGTGGCAACAAAGGGTGGAAAAGTAGGTAACTGTAAGAAACTTAAAGTGAACAAATCAAAGGTTAACTTAAAGCAGGGCAGGAAGTTCAAGTTAAAAGTTAAACAGATTGCTAAATCAAAGAAGGTTAAATTAAAGAAACATAGAAAGACAGCCTTCGAATCAGATAATCAGGATGTGGCTGTTGTATCCAAAAAGGGAGTCATTACAGCTAAGAAGAAAGGCAAGTGTTCAGTTTATGTTTATGCACAGAATGGTGTGTACAAACGAGTGAAAGTTACAGTTAAATAAAGATATATAATATTAGAAAAGTAGCGGGCATTATGATACGCCCCGGTCAGATAGACAGGGGAGTATCATGAATAATAGAAGTATAGTATATTGATACTCCATAACTTAATTTCTTTTATCTACAAACAATTTTACTTATTCAATGTATCAATATACTATACTTCTATTATTCATCGTTTACTTCTCGCTTTTTAATATTCGTTTTCCTGCTCGATGATGTCTATTGCTTCGGCAATACCACTTACCAGATGGGTAGCTTGTTTCTGGACAGATTCCGGTGAAGAATGAAAAGTAAATGAGACATCCACGGTTTCTAACATTGGAAGGTCATTATAGGAGTCGCCGATACCATAAATTTTATTTGCCTTTAAATATTTTTTCACAAATTTAATGCCAGTTCCTTTGGAATTTCCTTTGCAGACAATATCCACACTGGTTGAGTTCTGGTATCCGATGATTGTATCTCCGTATCGGGCATTGAGTTCCTCACAAAGTGTGCGGGACGCTTCTAAGCTGTCTAAAACATAGGATACACCGATAAATTCTAAATCAGACATATCATAGATGGACTGATAAATATCCGTGTCAACATCATATACTTTTTCCTGAACGCAACAAAAACTCTTTTCTGTTACAAGCAATGGATTGTAACCATATTTATTTTTGAAATGTAAATACATATTTTTAATGACAGAAAAGGGAATGGAGGCTTTATGTAGTATCTTATAGTTTTTATCCAAAATCAATGCACCTGACACAAGAATATAAAAGTCAAAATCGATAATATCTTTTGCATCAAAAAACACATCGAAAAGTGCGCGTCCGGTGCAGAGACCAAAGAGATTTCCCACTGCCTGAAACTGTTCTATTTTTTCTATGTCTTCCTTTCGAATATAGCCATTTTCTCCCTGATGGTAAAACAGCGTATTGTCAAAGTCACTTGCAAATATTATCATTTGATACCTCCTTAAAAACTTTCTATTGAAATAGTATAACACAACTGGTATAATAATAGCAAGAATTGGAATATAAATAAAACCAAAAAGAAAAGAAAGCAGGTGAAATTATGCCATCTGGCAGAAAGGTATTCCTGAAAGAATTTTTTGTTTTAGCACTTCCTATCATGCTTCAACAATTATCAGGAACGATCTTAAATATTTGTGACACAATTATGGTAGGAAAAATATCAGATAAAGCGATTAGTGCTGTAACTGTAGCAAACAAGACATATTTAATATACGCATTATTCATATATGGAATCAGTAGCGGTATTATGATGTTTATGAGCCAGTATTATGGGGCTAAAAAATACAAATTGGCGAAAAATACATTAAAGTTTGGCTTGGAGGTATGTATCATTATAACAGCAATATTTGTTATTGCAATTGTACTTTTTCCAACTTTTTTTATACATATCTTTGTGAGCGGAAAAGAGATATTAGATTTAGGTACCCAGTATATTAGGATTGTTGTATGGTCCTATATCCCCATGGCATTAAGTCAGATACTGGCAGTGTATTTCAGAGTTTTTAAAAAGCAGAATATTCCAGGCGTAATGAGTATGGTTTCTGTAGGATTAAACATTTTATTTAACTATATGCTTATTTACGGAAAACTAGGAATGCCAAGACTGGAAATCGAGGGAGCAGCGTTAGCTACTACAGTAGCAAGATATCTTGAGTTTATGTTTTTATTTACAATTCTTATGCTGTTTCATAATGGAAAAGAAATTTTTAAAGCAAGTGCTGTCAAATTAAGTATTTCAAAGAAAATAGAGATTATTCGAAAAACCATTCCGTTGATGTTCAATGAGGGAATGTGGGCAATTGCATTGAGTTTAGTATTCAGAAATTATTGCCGTGTAAGCGAGACATATATTCCTGCGATAACTGTAGTAGATAATGTCTTTGACTTGTTGAATGTAGCCTATTATGGTTGTTCCGTGGCAGCAGGTATTGTGATTGGAAAAGTTCTTGGAACAGGTAATATGAAAAAAGCATGGACGACATCGAAAAAACTCATTGCTATTTGCCTTACAACAAGTATCAGTGCCACGGTGTTAATTTGTGCCACATCGGGAGTTTTACCAAGATTCTTCTCATTGACGGGAAGTGTATATACGATGGCAACTACATTACTGATTATGAAAGCAATGTTTGGATGGACGCAGGGGTATAGTGAGACAATATACTATATTATCAGAGCAGGTGGGGATGTAAAAGCAGTTTTGGTAATTGATGGATTGTTTATGCTATATGGACCGTTTTTGATGAGTACAATTGTTTCTTATGGAACAAACTGGCCGATTCAGATTGTTTATCTCTGTACGGAAGCAACATATATTATTAAAATTATCGTTGCCACATATTTTTATCGGAGAAAGAAATGGTGTAGAAACCTAACAGAATAATTGTTTTTATATAAAATGATTGGAAGGTGGGGACTGAAAGATACTTTCAATCTTCGCCTTGGTTTTCATTGTAAGTATCAAAAGATTTTAGGAGGTAGAATATGATTCGAGTAGGTGCAGTTGGAGATAACTGTGTAGATATGTACGATAATATCGGTGAACTTTATGTTGGAGGAAATCCAGTGAATGTGGCTGTATATATTAAAAGACTTGGTGGAGAGTCAATATATGCAGGTGTGGTAGGAAGCGATGGCTATGGAAAATGGGTGAAAGAAGAACTGAACAAAAAAGGTGTAGATGTTTCTATGGTAAAAACAATCGAAGGCACTACAGCCATCAGTCATATTGATTTAATTGAGAAAGAAAGGGTGTTTGGCGAATATGAAGAGGGCGTATTGCCCAAACTGTATTTGACAGAAGAAGACTTGAGTAAACTGGCAGACTGTGATGTGGTTGTAAGCAGCGTGTGGAGTTATGCAGAACATTATTTTGAAAAAATTAAAAAACTGGGTGCTGTTACAGCCATGGATTTCTCTACAGAATTAGATTCGGAAATCATTGACGTAGTTGGACCTTATTTAGATTATGCGTTTTTCTCCTTTGAAGAGGGCGACAAGAAATTAGAAAATTTTATGAAGGATATTTATCAGCGAATAAAAGGAATGGTTGTCGTTACCAGAGGAGAAGAGGGCAGTGTGGTTTATGATGGTAAGGAATTTATCTATCATGGAATAGAACCTTGTGAGGTTGTGGATACATTAGGTGCAGGAGATAGTTTTATTGCAGGTTTTTTATATGGTATGTCAGAGGGATTATCCGTCAAGGAAAGTATGATAAAAGGAGCAAAAAACAGTAGTGTTACGATTGGATATAAAGGTGCATGGTAAAAGGAAAGGGAGTTGATACATATGGAAAAGAATATGCAGTATTATGTAAAAATATCAAATGAGGTAATGCTTAAAAATGTTCATAGAAGAAAGGCATTGACAAAAGACCTGGTGGAAAAATATTTATCTTCTGGCAAATATAATATATGTATTGTAGCCTCAGGTTCCTCTTTAAACGCTGCACTAACAGCAGAAATGTTTATGAATAAATATTTGGGAGCAAAAGTTACAATTATCAGTCCTACGGAGTATATGTATTACAGAAAAGCGTTAGTGAAAGATGATTTTATTATTGTGATTTCCCAGAGTGGATGTAGTACCAATATTATTGAAGCAGTGCTGGATATGAAGCAGGATGGAATTGTACCTATGGCATTGACAGGAGATATGGAAGGAAGTCTGAAAAGATATGTGGATACATTGATAGAATATGGTGTGGGAAATGAGACGGTAGAATATGTGACGTTGGGTATGATAACACTGGTGGAATATCTGATATTGTTTGCACTGGAGGTTTCACTTTCTAGAAAGGTTATTTCTGAAGGAGAATATAAAAAAATAGTGGAAGATATGATTCTCTGCTGTGGTGCAAACAAAGAGGCATATGATAAATCTGTGGTGTTTACAAAGAAATATTATAAAGAATTATTTCAAATGGACCGAGCGATTATTGTGGCAGATGGGGCCAATATGGGAATTGCCAGAGAGGCTAGTCTGAAATTTGGCGAAACGCTAAAAATTCCTGTGCTGTATTGTGAAAGTGAGGAGTATGTTCATGGACCGAATATGCAGTTGACGCCGGAGTATTCTGTGTTTTTTATTGATACGAATCCAAAGACAGACAGAATGTATGATGTCTTTAAGGCAACAGGAAAGGTGATACGTCACGTATATCTGGTAACCAACAAACCAGTACAAGATGGGGAGAATATACTACAATTTGATGTAGATGTTCTTCCAGAGCTGACACCGTTGTTTACTGTAGTGTTGTTTCAGTATATTAGTGCCACGGTAACAATCGAAAAAAATAACTTTAAATGTCACCCGTTTTTTGAGAAATTTGAAAAAACTATAAAGATAAAGACCGATGAATATGAAGAAATATATAAAGCGAAACATGAACAGTAATAGAAAATTTATATTAGAATTTATGGCACTGGCACTTCCAATTATGTTGCAGTCTTTGACTGGAAATATTTTAAATATTTGTGACACTATGATGGTTGGAAAGGTATCGTCCATTGCAATCAGTGCAGTAACAGTATCAAATAAAATTTTTATGATTTTTTCCTTATGTACATTTGGAATGGCAAGTGGCATTAGTATGTTTATGAGTCAGTACTATGGTGCAGAAAATATAAAAAAGGCAAAAAATACGTATAAGTTTGGATTACAGGCATGTATTATAATTGGAATATTATTTCTTGGAGCGTTGACTATTATGCCGGAGCCTTTAATCAGAATCTTTGTAAAGGGCGATGAGATTGTTTATCTGGCACTGAAATATGTGGATGTAGTAAAATGGTCCTATGTTCCTTTTGCAATAAATCAGATTTGTGCAGTTTATTTCAGAGTGTTTAAAAAACAGCATATTCCAATGAATGTAAGTATTGTTTCCGTTGGAGTAAATATTATATTGAATTATATTTTGATTTATGGAAAAATGGGAATGCCGGCTTTTGGTGTTAGTGGTGCAGCGACAGCTACTCTATTGTCCAGATGTATAGAATGTAGTACTTTATTGATAATTATACTGGTGATTGGTCGGGAAAAAGAAGTTTTTACACGAGGATATGGTTCATTAAGCAGAAGAATGAAAATGGAAATTATGAAAAAAACAATTCCGTTAATGTTTAATGAAGGAATTTATGCTGTTGCCTTAACGTTAGTTTTTCGAAATTATTGCGTGGTAAATGAGGCATATATTCCGGCAGTAACGGTGGTGGACAACGTATTTGATCTGGTTAATGTAGCGTTTATGGGATGTGCCCATGCGGCAGGAATTGTTATTGGGAAAGTTCTTGGTTCCGGTAATATCGAAGAAGCCAAAGCAAAATCAAAGAAATTAATTGTGTTAGGGCTGGTGGTCAGTCTGATGTGCAGTTTTGTTGTGATTACAATATCCGGTTTCGTGCCAATGCTGTTTTCTCTTACAGGAAATTTATTTGGCATGGCAACGACGCTTCTTCGAACAAAAGCTTTGTTTAGCTGGGGACAGGGGTATGGTCTTACCGTGTATTTTATTTTAAGGGCTGGTGGAGATGTAAAAGCAGTTCTGCTGTTAGATGGGTTATTTAATTTGTATGGACCGTTTTTGATTAGCACGCTTGTAACATATTGCACAGCTTGGCCGATACAGATTGTATATATGTGTACAGAAGCAACATATTTGTTAAAGATATTTATTGCTACATATTTCTATAAGCGTGGAAAGTGGTGCCGAAATCTTGCAGTAGAATAAAGAAAAAAGGAGGAACATGTATTATGAAAAAAATATTGAATCGCATGGCAAAAATCGGACTGGAGATTGTTATGTATCTTTTTGAACATATTTTCTTAGTTATTGGAATCGCTATTCTTATCATTTTGTTAATCGCAAAAATGTAATGAAAAAAATAAAAAATGAAAAAAAGGGTTGCATTCCACAAAATTAACTGGTATATTAAAAATACAAAGTGGATTGCTAATAGAACCAAAGTGCACGTTGGGCATATTCGAATCTGCTTCGGAAAATGAAATAAATAAAATTCAAAACAGAAAAATCAAAAACAAAAAGCGAAACAGAAGTCGCGGAAAGAGAGGAAAAAATGGCAGAAGTAACAGAGAAGGTAATATTACCAAAGTTTGACAAGGAAAAGTATTTTAAGGATGGAGAAATTGTATACGGTAAGCGTGAAGAAGTTGAGGAAGCAGCAGATAAGGTTTGTGCTGACGGATTCAAGAATATCGTTCTTCTTGGAATCGGTGGAACAGAATTTGAATTGGCACCAATCGAGTATCAGGTAAAGAAATACAGTGATATTGATATTTCAGCGTATAATGCGGCAGATGCAAATACTGTACATCCAAAAAATATCACAAAAGATACAGTTGTTGTTACAGCAAGTGCCAGTGGTGATACAGTAGAAATTGTTGAAGCAACAGAGTGGATTGTGGAAACAGGTGCTCAGGTTATTGCATTTACAAAGAAAGAAGGAAAGTTAGGAAAATTCTTAACAGAAAAAGGAAAAATTGTCATTGAGGCAGATGTAACAACTGGTGGATGTGAGTTTTCCTATGTACTGTTTAACTTTCTTGCATTTAAGATTATGAATAACAAGGGAGCATTCCCGAAATATAAAGAATTTGCAGATGGAATGAAGGGTGTATTCCAAAATCTTTATGACATCAGAGTACAGTTTGATGCCAGAGCTGAGGAAGCAGCAAAGAAATATTACAATGCTCCATACAGTATTTTCTGTGGAAGTGGTGCAGCATGGGGAGAGACATTACTCTTCGCTATGTGTATCTTAGAGGAAATGCAGTGGGTAAGAACACGTCCGGTGACATCCGCACAGTTCTTCCATGGAACATTAGAATTGGTAGAAAAAGGAGTGCCTGTATTTGTTGTTAAGGGTGAAGATGAATATCGTGCTCAGGATACAAGAGTTGAGAACTTCTTGAAGAAGATTGGGCATGAAGATGCAGTGGTTATCGATCTTGCAGAGTTTGCACTGGATGGAGTAGATAAGGAATTCAGACCGATTTACTCACCAATGATTACAACAGCACTTTTAACAGACAGAATGGCAAGTTATTATGAGACATATACAAAACACAATTTGAACTATCGTCGTTATTATCGTCAGTTTGAATATTAAAATATGGATATTGTCTAACTCTTGAGGGCGGGAAGATTTGCTTTTTCCGTCCTCCCTTCCTAATTTACAATATTCCTGCATTTTTAGTTCGTATTTTTGGCGCACGTCTTGGATATGATTTAGGTTTCTCATTCCTGACCAATGCACAAAAGAGTGGATTGATGGATAAGATTATGTACGCCGCAGGTATTGTAGGTACAATGGTTATCGGTGCAATGAGTAGTAATATGTTCTGGGCAACACTCCCTACAAAGATTGGAAGTGGTGATTCAGCAACAACACTTCAGGAAATATTAGATGGCATTATGCCTGGTATGTTAGGAATTGCAGCACTTGGTATTTATTACTGGTTGTTAAAGAAGAAGGTAAACCCGATGATTCTTATTGTTGGTACCATGATTCTTGGTATTGTAGGTGCATTCTTCGGATTCCTGGCTTAGGATGAGTAAAAACGGTTAGATATAATCGGCAGATAAATATAGGGACCTGTCTGAATAGCAGGCAGGTCTCCAGTTATAAGGAGGTATTGGTATGGCAGTTGAAAAATATATTGATTATATAGATGATCCAAATGATACATATGAAGAATATTTAGAGAAAGCGAAAAAGTATAATTTCCGATGCGTATTTTTCGATGGGGAAGATCTGGATAGTTATCAAAAAGGTTTGGAAATATTAAAAGGAACAGATATTGTTTTAGCAGGAGCAATCGACTTCCCGGAAGGTGTTATGTCTTTAGAGGAAAAAATGAAAGATTTTGAAAAAATGGCGGCAATGGGAGTTCCTGAAATAGATTATGTTTTGAATCAGAAAGCGGTAGAATCAAGAGATTTTGAAACGATTGAAAAAGAGATGACAACGATTGCAGAATTCTGCAGAAAGAATAAGATAAAAGATAAAGTTATCGTTGAAATGTGTAAATTAGATGGCGATGAAGAAGCAAAAAGAAAAGTATGTGAAATTGCCTTAAAAGCAAAACCTGTTTATCTGAAAACTTCCACAGGAAGAAGTTTTAAAGGAGCAGATTTAAATGATGTAAAATTAATGAAAAGTATTTTGAAAGATGCAGTGAAAATCAAAGCTGCCGGTGGCATACATAATTATGAAGAGGCGAAGGCATTTATTGATGCAGGGGCATCAGCTCTTGGAGCAAGTGCTGGTATTGCCATTGTAGAAGGGGAGTCGAAATAAAAATTGAAAATTTATAAAATAAAAATAATGAGAAGCGAAAGGTGATGACAAAATAGATGAGAAAATATATTATTGCTACGCATGGACATATGGCTTACGGAATCAATACAACGTTGAATATGTTGATTGGTGCGCAGGAAAACCTTACAATTATTAATGCATATACGGATGAGTGTAAGGATCCGATACCGGAATTCGAAAAAATAATTGCAGAAAATCCGGAGGATGATATCGTTATTATGACAGATTTATTTGGTGGCAGTGTCAATAATAATGCTATGCTGATGACTAAAAATGAAAGAGTCCATGTTGTTACCGGAATCAATCTGGCTGTTGTAATTTCGATTGTTATGTCAGACAGTAGTACACCGACAAAACAGATGATAGAAGAGGCGGTAGCCAGTGCAAAAGACATGATTATTTATTGCAACAATTTGGCAGTGGAGACTAACGAAGAGGAGGAGAACTTTTAAAGAAGATAGAGATTGAAAGAAAATTATGCTGGTAATGGAGGAATCATGATTAAGGCAGTTATATTTGACATGGATGGTGTCATTATCGACAGTGAACCATTATATCTGGGGTGGTATAGGAAGTTTCTTGAAGAAAATAATATTTTTGTAGAAGATAGAGAATTTAATAAAATCGCCGGTGCCTATGCAAAGGTGGAAGAAGAACTTTTGGCAAAATGGTGGAATGAGGCGAAAGCAGATCATAAAACCGGTGAAGAGATATTTTGTTTATTCGATGAATTTTATGAAGAATATGTAAAAGAACATCCGTATTCGTATAATGATATTAAGGATAAAGATATTCATGATGTCATGTGTACGCTGAAGCAGAATGGTTACAAAATTGCCATTGCATCATCTACACCGATGGATGGTATTCAATATGTTATCAAAGAAATTGGCATTGTGGAGTTTGTGGATGTTATTGTAAGTGGTGAGATGTTTCAGGAAAGTAAACCAAACCCGGAAATTTATAATTATACATTAAGCAAATTGAACTTAAAGCCGGAAGAGTGTATTGCCATAGAGGATTCTACTTATGGAATACAGGCGGCAAAAGGTGCAGGGATTACTACATTTGCAAAGAGAGATGACAGATTTCATTTTGAGCAGGATATGGCAGATGTGGTAATTGATGATTTATTACAGATTATCAGATTTTTTAAAATATAAATATCATAACTTTCTCTAAAAGTATTAATTACTTTTACCCCTCGTCTTGTGGCGAGGGGGTTTTTGTTGCAAAAGCCCTGCAAGCGATATTGTGCTTGCACAAAATATCATTTGCAGGGCGTAAGAACAACGAGAAGCTGTGCTTCGAGATGCTCGCTTGCGAAATCGAGTAGGAGTCAGCCTACTCGATTTTAGAAAAAGGAATTTGAATATTAATGAAAAAATGCTATAATAATTGTATTAATCAAAGTATTGTAAAAATAGATATAAGTACCATATTTTATCTGAAAGGCACGGATTATATGAAATTATTGAATAAGGATGAATTTATAGCCAATGAAATAAAATATATGCTCATTGAAAAAAAATATCAGGAAGGAGATAAACTTCCTTCGGAGAGAGAAATGGCTGAACAGTATGGAGTGCAGAGAGCGACCGTTAGAGATGCATACCATATTTTAGAAGAGGAAGGTATTATCGAGATTCGTGAGCGAAGTGGCAGATACATGAGACATACCAGAATTAAAACAAGTCTGGAGGAGATTAAATCGTTTCGGGAGAAATTAAATGATATTGGAATGAAAGTGAAAAATAAACTGATTTCCTTTGAGATTATTGAACTGGATAAAGAATTATATAAAAAGATGAAATTGCCGATTGGTACATCTGTATATAAAATTACAAGAATTAGAAATGTTGTAAGAGAGGACGGGGATTTTCCAATTGCTATTGAGTATTCGTATATCCCTGAAGCATTGGCAGATAAATTGTTACAATATAACTTAGAGGAAAATTCTTTATTTGAAATTTTGAGAACACAATATGGAAGAGTTCCGGAAAAAGAAGATCAGATTATTGAAATTGTATATGCCAATGAATTTGAGTCAAAAGCGTTAAAAGTAGATCAGATGACAGCGTTGATAAAAAAACATGGCATTACCTATGATGAAGAGGGTAATATATTGCAGTATCTTCATTCGGTAATGAATATGGATTGGGTAGAGTTTGAGAAAGGCAATAAAAAAATAGAAGAAAAGATAAAGGAGGCAGCCTATGGATTATAGAATGCCGCTATATATTCAGTTGCAGGATATTATTATCAAAAAGATTGAAGAAAAAAAATATTTACCAGGGGAAGCAATACCCAGTGAGAGAAAGATGGCAGAGACCTATGGAGTCAATCGAATGACAGTAAAGAGTGCAATCAATAAGTTGGTTGAACAGGGGTATCTGATTAGAAAACCGGGAGCAGGCACTTATGTGGCGCAGAGAGATTATAAAAAGATTGATTTGTCATATATGGATGAGATCACAGGAAACTCAGGTGTAACAGCTATGCTGACAAGGTCTGGTATGGAAACAAGCAGCAAGGTACTGGGATTTGGTGAAGTCGCTCATAGCAAATATTTAAATTACAAATTAGCTCTAGGTGGAGAAGAAACTGTGTACGGATTACATCGTGTACGTTTGGCAGGAAATCAGCCTTTTGCTATCGAGTATACATATATGCCGAAACAAGATTTTGAAGATATTGAAAATTTCGATTTTTCAAAAGTTTCATTGTATGATTATATGGATACAAAGGGACATATGCCAAGGCACTTTATACAGAATTTGATTATTTGTGAGGCAAATGAAAAGGTAGCGGAATTGCTTGGTGTGGAAAGAGGTACAGCAGTATTTAAAATTGAATCCCAAGGTGCAGATAAAGACTATAATTTGGTGGAATATACAAAAAGTTATATGAATCCAGCTTTTGCCGAATTCCGCTTCTTAGCAGAAGAAAAATAAGATAAAGTTACGAAGTATCAAACATCTAAAAATATTATAATTTTAGAAAAGAGATTGTTTCTGGTCCGAGAATATGATAAACTGGTTCTATAAAGAACGGCTCTTTGTCAAGTATGGGGGTAACCCAAGTTTATAACCAGGTTGTGAATAACATTCATAACCTGGTATTTTTAAATCGAAGTCATTAGAATCCTGTTTCTAAAATTCTCAAAATTTCTAAATCCATAAGCATTTCGCTTAATCACCTTAATCTTATTATTTGTACCTTCAGTAAATCCATTAGAATATGGACAATCAAATGCATTGAGTATGTATTTTGACCAATTTGCCAGCATTGTAAGAGTTGCATTAAATTCTTTTAATTCGCTGGACTGAGTTGCAATTATAAATTTTCTTAATCGTTTATAAGCTACATTTCTATCAGGAGAATCCATAAAATCATAAAACAATTCTTTCAAATGATAAGCAATGGCAAGGTCATTTGACTGTGTAAGCATTACTTCCAGAGCTTGTTTGTTTTCGGCACTAAGTTTATGATAGTGAGATAAAAGTATGCGTCGGCTCCGCTTGAAATATTTTCTTTTAAATGGAAGCATTTCCTTTTGAATGCGTTTCCTGACATTTTCCAAAGCCCACGTAACGTATCTGACTACGTGAAATCAATCAATAACAATGGTGGCATTAGGAAAAAATGTTTCGGCAATTTCCCTATAAACATAATTCATATCCATTATAAAATAACGTACATCTTTTCTGTTCTTAAAATTCAACAGATAGTCTTTAAGCTTATACTGAGTTCTTGATGGAAGAATGTCAAAAATCTTATGATTTTTAGGATCAGTAAGTATAGCCTGAAATTTTTCACCATTTGCATTCCCCTTAAATTCGTCGATTGATAAAACATGAGGGAGAATTGAGGGCTTGGGAAATTTTACATCATTTAATCTTCTAAAGATTGAAGAAGATGATATCCCCAAATATCTTGCAACGGAACTTACATTTAAGGTTTGGTTGAGCATGTTTATTGCAAGAAAGTTAAGTCGAGTTGTAATACGACAGCGTTTTGGCAATAAAGTAAAATTCTCTAAAAAATGTTTTCCACAACAATCACAATGATATCTGCGTTTGGAATAAAAAAGTAATACATTTTTTCCGAGTATTGGAGTATCTTTTATAATTGATTTACGATAGTCGTGAACCTTGTTTGTTATGGCACCACAATTTGGACAAACATGATCACGTCTTTCTAATTTGAAGGAAATACATATATTTTCAGGTGTAGATTCCACATTTGTTATAATTAAGTCTTTTATTTCTAAGATATTTGATATAAAATCATTGTTAGGCATAGGCGACCTCCTTTGTGTTATTTTGTGGTGATTTAATTATAATGGATTTGGGTGTCTATACCTATTTTTTTATTTATAGGGCGCAGCCCTCTACTGAGAAGGAACGACCGAAGGAAGTGCATTCGAAGTAGGGCACGGTTGGGAGTAGTAGCACACGAAGAGAGAAAATTGAGTTATGCTTGCATAAACGAGAATTTCTCTCTTTTTGTGTTATGCGGCATTCTGCGAATGACGCGTGCTAATTGATTTGTGAAACAAATCAATTAGAGGAGTGGTGTGTAGTTGAAGAATATTACGAGCTATGTTTACATGGGCGAGAGGATGCTCTCTTTTTTTTATAGTTCATTATGGAGAAACAATAATTTGAAATACCAGGAAGGAGAGGTTATAATAAAAAAAGACATTCAATATTTATGTTAAGAAAGAATTTAGAATTAAAATGGAAAACAAAATGATTTTATATCATGTAACATTATTTAATAAACCAACACAGAAAATATTAATTCCACGAATACCAGATGATACGTCTATAGATGAAGAAGTTGAAACGAATAGAATATACTTAGCACCAAGTATTTTTCAATGTTTACGTGCGTTAGAAATATACTAATATTTCCAAGAAGATACATTATATATTAAAGTTTACAAAACAGTGATTGATGAAAATGATGAACGATTAATTTCATGGGAAGATTTATATTTAAATGGTTGGGTCGATGATGCTGCACTTACACATGAATATTGGTACAAAAGAAATCTTATTCCAATAGAGTATAATGTATGTAAAGTTAGTGAATGTATAAAAAAGAGATACATTATTATTGCTTCAAAAGAAAAAAATCGAATAAAAGAAATCATAGAGGAGATGGGATTACATTTTAATAAATTGGAGAAATATAATGCATTTCAAATTATGAATGAATGGCTTCCACAACAATCCAAGAGCGAATAAAAAAGAGGTTAACACATAAAGTTGAAGAACATACGGAAGAATCTGTTAAAATTTATGAAAAAATATTTGGAAGTACTTTAGAACGTTTTAGAGAAGAAAAAGATTTTCGAGAAATTGAATATCTTGAACAATGCAAAATTGAAGATGTTATATAGCATACCGATTTAATTAAAAAATTAGCTGTTGGTATTTTGGATTTTAATGGGTAATAAAGTAAGCAGTTTAGTAATAACAAAATGATTATATAAGTGCCATTTTGTCTTTACATATAAGTATAGACGAAAAAAATAGATCAATATAAAGAAGGAATGGCTATGATAATGATAAAAGAATGTTTGCAATAAATATGAAAATTCAAATTAGAATAAATGGAGGGAAATTATACAAATGAAATCTGTAACAAACTATTTCAGAAATGCAGTACTTGCTTCAAGGCAGGAAATGATTGAATACAAGAATAAATTTTTTGAAACTATAACTTGGCAAGAAGTTGAGAGTGGAAAAGTCAATAGTGAAGTAGCAAAAAAAAATATGGAAAAATAATAAGGACAAGAAGTATGATAGAGAAACAAAGAATGTGGTAATCGCGCTTAAGACAGTATCTTCAGAGTTCTTGGATTCGGGGAAAAAAGAAAATAATATAGATGAGATGACTTCTATTTTATTCTTACCGGCAGTTATCAATGAAGATGGAAAATTAGGTAGGGATAATGATAAGACGCCATGGATTCCAAGAGAATTTTTGGAACCTATGATTGAACCACAAATTTCACTAGGTAAAGTAGAAGTATATGATAAGTTTCTTGAAGAAACAACAGACAAAAGAAATCA
>ERZ773264.2685-NODE-2685-length-16239-cov-9.721700_pt1 | contig 16239 bp, 10 predicted proteins | sample MGYA00511910_ERZ773264 | MGnify/ENA primary metagenome ERZ773264 (study PRJEB29015, sample SAMEA2737739) | human gut metagenome | biome: human gut; feature: human-associated habitat; material: faeces | place: China | collected 2012 ... | reverse complement strand
GCCGACCGCGTGGAAGGCTGCCTGCTGGGCAACGGCGAGCGTACCGGCAACGTCGACTTGGTCACGCTGGGCCTCAACTGGCTCACCCAAGGCATCGACCCGCAGCTTGACCTGTCCAACGTGCCCGAGATTCGCAAGACGGTTGAGTACTGCAACCAGATCAAGATTTCCGAGCGTCACCCGTACGCCGGCAACTTCGTGTTCACTGCGTTCTCCGGCTCGCATCAGGACGCCATCAAGAAGGGTCTCGAGGCTCGTCAGGTGGCCGCCGAGCGCGCTGGCGCCGATCTCGACAGCTTCGTGTGGCTTGTGCCGTACCTGCCGATCGACCCGAAGGACATCGGCCGTACGTACGAAGCCATCATTCGCGTCAACTCGCAGTCCGGCAAGGGCGGCATGGCCTACCTGCTCAAGACCAACCACAATCTTGACCTGCCCAAGCGTCTGCAGATCGAATTCGACAAGATCGTGCAGAACTACGCTGACACGACCAAGAAGGAAGTCAAGGACGAGGATATCTGGCGTCTGTTCAAGGACGAGTACCTGCCGGTCGAACAGTCCGGCATGACCGCCGCCGGTGTGGTTGTGGGCGATACTCATGACGCCTCGCTCGTGCCGTGGGGCCGCTTGAAGCTGCTCAAGGTGGCCGTCAGCTCCGGTGAGGATGGCTCCGACACCGTGCTCAAGGCTCGTCTGCTCGACCGCGGCGTGAACGTCGGGGTCGATGCGCCCGTGGAGCGCGAGGTCTCCGGCATCGGCAACGGTCCGATCGCCGCTTTCCTCAACGCCATTTCCAACTTTGGCGTTGACGCCTCGATTATGGATTACGTGGAGCACACCATGTCCGTCGGCACCGACGCCATGGCCGCCTCGTACGTGGAATGCCAGGTCGGCGAGGCCGATGACGCGCAGATCGTGTGGGGCGTCGGCATCGATTCGTCGATTACCACTAGCGCCCTGAAGTCGATTATCTCCGCCATCAACCGTTTCCAGCGCAAGCGCTGAGCGCTAGCAGAGCAAAAACAAGGCTCCCTCTGATTGCATCAGAGGGAGCCTTGTTGTCTGTGTTTTACTTACTACTGGGTGACGCCGTTGGTGCCGGTGTTCCCGCGGTGCCTCCGGAATTACCATTATCGTTGCCGGCGTTGCCATCTCCGCCGGTAGTGGTGCCGGGATAATTCGGGCACTCGGTGGAATAGCTCGGATTGGCGAGGCACTGCTGGGCGAACTCCTGAGCCTGCTGTTGCTTCTTGGCTTCCTCTTCGGCCGCCTTCTGCTGTGCGTCCTGCTCAGCCTGCTTCTGCGCGTCTTCGGTGGACTGCTTGTTGGTGTTGTTGGACAGGCCGCTGCTCTGTCCCTTGCCCAAGCCCCAAGTGCCGTCGGAGCCGCCGATCTTGCCGTTGTCTTTAGCGGTCGGGAACTGCTCCGCCTCGGTGCCTTGCAAGGCCTGAGCCATGAACTCCTGGAACAGGTGGGCGGGGTATCCAGTGGAAGAGACGCCGTATCCGGAGAAGGCTGGCACCACTTGCGGATTGCCCTTATCGTCCGGATTCCAGATAGCCCACACATTCATCATGCTGGGGGTGTATCCCACGAACGACGAAGCCATTTCGTCGTTGGCGGTACCGGACTTGCCGGCGACGGGCCGGCCCAACATGCTGGATGTGCCGGCCGCCGTACCGTACGTGGTGGTGCCCTGCATGGCCTTCTGTACCAAAGCGCAGTCGTTGGCATCGAACACCTTGGTGCCGTTGCTGGGCGCGTTGTACATGTCCTTATTGTTGGAATCAAGCACTTTGGACACCATGTGCAAGGTGTTCTTCACGCCATTGTTGGCGATGGTCGAATGGCCTTGCGCCAAATCCCACACGGTCAGGGCGTTGATGCCCAGCACGTTGTACATGGAGTTTTCATCGATATCGCCCTGAATGCCCGCTTCATGGGCGATTGCGGCCGTGCGCTTCGGCGTCAGATGCTCATTGACGTTCATGAACACCGTGTTCACCGAGTTGGCGGTGGCCTGATACAGATTGATGTTGCCCCAGTTGTTCTCCAGAGCGTTGTTCACCTCTTGATCCAAGCCGGTGAAGTGCTGGTGGGAATTGCCGTTGAACAACGTATCGAAGCTGACGCCGGATTGCGCGGCCCCCAGCAAAGCGAACGGCTTCATAGTCGAACCCGGTTCGAATACGGCCTGATCGGCATTGTTGAGCTGCTTGGACAGATAATCTGAACCGGCGTATACGGACAATACTTCACCGGTCTTCGGGTCCAGCGCTATGCCGCCGATTTGCAGGGATTCAGGCATGTCGTCCAGACGGGTGTCGCCGATGGACTGCATAAGATCCTGCTTGCTCTTGTCGATGGTGGTGATGATCTTGTATCCGCCAGTATCCAAATCCTCTTTGGTAAAGGCCTTGGACTGCACCAGCTCGCGGCGCACCATATCCAGCAGATAACCGTTCGGCCCCGCGTATTCGTTCTGCTGCGCCACCGCGGCGGTCTGCGGGAACTTGGCATCAGTGTGCTGCTTGGCAGTGATGTAACCATCCTCCTGCATGATGTTCAGCACACGCTTGAAGCGCGATTTGGCCATATCGGCGTTATCGGCCGGATCCCACGTGGACGGTGACGGAATAATGCCGGCGATCATCGCCGCCTCAGACAGCGTCAGATCCTTGGCGTCCTTATTGAAGTATGCCTTGGCCGCTGCCTGGATACCGTAGGAGTTGCGGCCCAGATAGATGGTGTTCATGTAATTGCACAGCACCTCGTCCTTGGATTCGGTCTGCGCGATTTTGATGGCCATGATGGCCTCGCGCGCCTTGCCCACATAGGATGTGGTTTCGCCCATGTAATACCGCTCGGCATACTGCTGGGTGATGGTGGAACCACCTTGGCGCGTGCCCTTGGTCACATTATTAATGAATGCGCGGGCGATGCCCTTCAGATCAAGGCCTTTATCCGTGTAGAACGTACGGTTTTCGGACGCCACAATCGCGTTGCCGATGTAGTCCGGCAGCCCCTCGCAAGAGATGATTTCACGATTCTGTTCCGCGTAGGAGCCGATCGCGGTGGTGCCGTCCGCGTAATACACGGTGGTTTTCTCGGCCAACGCGAACTTTTCGGGTTGCGGGACCTCGGTGGTGGTGTACAGGTATGCGAATACTGCGATACCGGCCAGCAAGCCCAGTCCAATCAGGGAGAAGAAGATGCCCAGCACCCATTTCAGTACACGGTGCTTGCCTTTTCCTGTGTTCTTTTTCTTCCTGTTCGGGGCTCGATGGCTATTGGAAGCCTTGTGGCTTGCGTGGCGGGAACGGCTCTCCTGGGGCGTATAGGGGCCCTCCTGTGCGGAGTGGCCGGCTCTGCTTTGCGCGGTGCGCGGTTGCCTCAGAGCGGGGCCATTGCCTCCCGAATGTGCACGACGAGTATAAGAAGCCATGGTGTCCACCGTAACTGTTGGCCTTGAACAATCGTTTGACGTGAGCGTAACCACACGCATTTATGCCGGTATTTTTTCCGGAATTCTTACAATTGGGCACGCTTCTTGATGTTGCATGAATATTGCCTGAATGCGCTGGTTGGTCTGCCGTGCGACCCGGCGCGCACGTTTCGTGTCGCTGCGCTGGTCCATACGTCTCCATAGACTTATCCCCAGCCTCCACGCGGCGCTATGTCACCCAACTCCCCCAGGGCAGGAATGCAGCAAGGGTAAGTGGCCTCTGACGGGTGTGTGGAGGTTTTCTTTATGTGCGGATTTGGCTGTGAGCTGGCACTAGCGTGGTCCCCTGTCCGGGGCGCGGCCGTACAGTCGAACGTATGAATGACGCACAGACCCCTAGAATTCGCGACCCGCATGCGGCGGTCAATCTGGTCGGCTCAGGCGCAGCACAGCCTGACTCGTCGTCGAACGTTGTTGACCCATTGGCTGCGCTCGGCCCGGTCTCCGGTTCAGATGCATCGGTATCCACATCAGGCTCCTTACGGGATTTCAGGCCGCTGGACATGGACGATGCGGATGGGGCATCTGATATCGACCGCGGCTTGGCCCGGCTTGACCCGCTTACCGTGCGCCCGCGAATCTCCAGCCGCGTACTGTGCGTGGTATTCGGTCTGCTCCTGATCGCTATCGGCTTCGGCGTGTGGTGGGGGTGCGTGTTTACCGAAAACGGACAATCGTACGACGAACTGGTCTGGAAAAACCTGCACAACGATGTACCGTCCTGGGCCACCGGCGTGATGAACGCCGTCGCACAATCCTGGCTGGTTATCGCTGTCAGCTGCACAATTGCCGCAATCGGCATTATTACGGCGCTGATTCGACGCCGCTGGTGGTTGGCCGGGCAAATCGCCGTGTTCGCCGTGGTCTGCTTGGCCGTCACCCGTATCAAGGGTCTGTTGCCGCGTCCGTTCATCATCAACACTGAATCTCCTGCCGCTAATTCCGCGCCTTCCGGTCACACGATGCTGGCCGCAGCCTGTGCGGTGATTCTGCTGCTTACCGTGCCTCGTGCGGTTCGAGCTTTGGCGGGCGTCATCGGCGTGGTTTGGGCGGTGACCGTCGGTGTCTCCGTGATATACGGACAATGGCATCGCCCTTCGGATGTGGCGATGTCCATCCTGCTGGTGGCGGGATTGGCCCTGCTCGCTCTGGCAGTTACGCGCAAGTCCGGCATGGACGAGCCGGGTCGCCGCGTCTCCTCAGTGAGCGTGCAAATCGTCGGCAGCGTGCTGATTACCGGGGGCCTGCTGTTGCTCGCCTACAGCGGTTATGTGATCTGGCAGGTGGTGCCGGGGCTCAATGTCAGCGCCAGCTGGGCGGTTCAGGGGGCGAATGACAGCGCTGTTGTGGGCATTGCGGGTGTGGCCATGCTCGCATTCGGACTGTTGCTGGCCCTGCGTCAGATTACTGCAGCGCCCTTAAGCCGGCTGGGTCTGATCGGCGCTCCGCCGGCACCGCCCAAACGGTAAAACATGGGGTGCGAACGGCCGAATTTGCCCGGCACAACGGCGGAATTTGGCAGTTGGACATGATTCATGAGTATTATGACGCCAGAAACGTCGTGTGTTTCGCGCAATACATAAGGAGTGGGTATGGCTACCAAACTGGTGATTGTGGAGTCTCCGACCAAGGCCCACAAGATCGGTGACTACCTGGGCAAGGGGTACACCGTCATGGCGTCGGTCGGCCATATCCGAGACCTCGCGCAGCCCAGCCAGGTGCCCGCGGCAGACAAGGCCAAGTTCGGCAAGTTCGGCGTGGACGTCAACGACGGGTTCAAGCCGTATTACATTGTCGACGGCGACAAGAAGCGTACGGTCAGCGAACTCAAATCGGCCCTGAAGAACGCCGATGAACTCTATCTGGCGACTGATGAGGATCGCGAGGGCGAGGCCATCGCGTGGCACTTGGTGCAGACCTTGAAACCCGAGGTGCCGGTCAAGCGCATGGTGTTCCACGAGATCACCAAGAACGCCATCAACGCCTCCCTGAACAACACGCGCGATGTGGATGGCAATATGGTCGACGCACAGGAGACCCGCCGCATCCTCGACCGTCTGTACGGCTATGAGCTGTCGCCGGTGCTGTGGCGCAAGGTGGGCCCGGGCCTGTCCGCCGGCCGCGTGCAGTCCGTGGCCACCCGCCTGATCGTGGAACGCGAGCGCGAACGCATGGCGTTCAAGCGCGCGCCGTACTGGGATATCGTCGCCACGCTGTCCGCGCCTGACGCGCTGGGGGAGCGTGCCGAATTCTCCGCCCGCATGATCGCGCTCGGCGGCAAGCGACTCGCCGGCTCCAAGGATTTCGGTGCCGACGGCCAGCTGACCCCGGACGGGTTCGCGGCGAACGTTCGCCAGCTTGATGAGGCTGGTGCCACCGCCGTGGCTTCGGCGCTGAAGACCGCCGATTTCACTGTGATGTCGATGGAAACCAAGCCGTACCGCCGCCGCCCGCAGCCGCCGTTCACCACCTCGACCCTGCAGCAGACCGCCGGCAATCGCCTCGGCATGGGTGCTCGCGCCGTGATGCGCGCGGCCCAAAGCCTGTACGAGAACGGCTACATCACCTATATGCGAACCGATTCGGTGACGCTGTCGCAGGAGGGCATCACCGCCGCCCGCAACGCCGTCTCCTACCATTTCGGCGACAAGTTCCTCTCCGCCGAGCCCAAGCAGTACGCCACCAAAACCGCTGGCGCGCAGGAAGCCCACGAGTGTATTCGCCCGGCGGGCTCGCGCTTCCACGACCCGGACGAGCTGGCTTCCAAACTTCCCGGCGACCAGCTGCGCCTATACACGCTGATCTGGCAGCGCACGCTTGCCTGCCAGATGGCTGACGCCACCGGTTCCACCGCCACCGTGCGCCTGTCTGCGCCGGCCGGCCCCACCGAGGGCGAGGCCGTGTTCCAGGCGTCCGGCACCGTCATCGAATTCCCCGGCTTTATGAAGGCCACGGGGGAGGGGCGCAAGCCCAAGGCCGCCGCTCCCGGCGCTGGGGCTGGCTCGGACCAGGCTGCTGCCGCCGGCAAGACGGACGCCAAGGCCGTCAGGGGTGACGCCTCCGAATCCAACACCTCCCTGCCGCCGATGAGCGTCGGCCAGCAGGTCGAGGCAAGCGACATCGAACCGGACGGCCATGAAACCCAGCCGCCGGCCCGCTACACCGAGGCCACGCTGGTCAAGACGCTGGAAGCCAAGGAGATCGGTCGCCCGTCCACTTACGCGAGCATTATCTCCACAATCATGGATCGCGGTTACGTATACGAGCGTGGCCGTGCGCTGATCCCCAGCTGGCTCGCCTTCTCCGTGACCAAGTTGCTCGAGACGAACTTCCCCAAGCTGGTCGACTACCAGTTCACCGCCGAGATGGAAAACGGCCTTGACCGCATCGCCCACGGCGAGGAATCCGGCCGCGACTGGCTCACCCACTTCTACTTCGGTTCCGGCGAGGGCGCCGCCCGCAACGCCGACGAGGCGCACGAAGGCCTGCAACAGCAGGTCGCGCAGCTCGGCGAGATCGACGCGCGCGCCATCAACACCATCGACATCGGCGACGGCCTGCACGTGCGCGTCGGCCGTTACGGCCCGTATCTGGAAGACATGGAGCATCTGGACGCCGAAGGCAACCCGAAGCGCGCGTCTCTGCCGGACACCATCGCGCCGGATGAGCTGACGGTGGCCGTGGCCCGCGATTTGATCGACAACCACTCCGGTGGACCGCGCGAGCTGGGCGTTGATCCGGTATCCGGCGGTACCGTCGAGGTGCGCAATGGGCGTTTCGGCCCGTATGTGGCGTTGGTGCCGCCGGCTGAGGCTTCGGCTGGCGCTGCTGGCGATACTGCTGGTGCTTCTGCGGCCAAGAAGGGTTCGAAGAAGGCCGCGGCCGCCGCCGCGTCGCGCCCGAAGATGGCCTCGTTGTTCAAGACGATGAGCCCTGAATCGCTGTCGCTGGAAGACGCGCTAAAGCTGCTGAGCCTGCCGCGCGAAGTGGGCACATACGAGGAAACCAACGCCGAAACCGGCGAGGTATCCGAATGCACGGTGGCCGCCAACAACGGTCGCTACGGCCCCTACCTGACCAAGACGGGTGCCGACGGCAAGTCGGAGACCCGCTCGCTGGCCTCGGAAGACGAGATCTTCACGGTCGATATCGACAAGGCCAAAGAACTGTTCTCGCAGCCCAAGTACGGCCGCGGGCGTGGCCGTGGTGCCGCCAAGCCGCCGCTGCGTGATTTGGGCAAGGACCCGAACACCGGCAAGAACGTGACCATCAAGGACGGCCGTTTCGGCGCGTACATCACCGATGGCGAGACCAACCGCACGGTGCCGCGTCAGTACACGCCTGAATCCATCACCCCTGATGACGCCTTCCGACTGCTCGCCGAAAAGCGTGCGGCTGGTCCCTCCACCCGTGGCCGTCGCGGTGCTGGGCGTGCTGGTGGCGCCAAGGCCGTTGCCGGCAAGGGCAAGAAGGGCGGTACCTCGGCTGCGGTTTCGGCGCAGGAGGCCAAGCGCGCCGAACGCCGTGCCGAAGTCAAGAAGTTGGCGAACAAGGGCTGGTCCAACCAGCGCATCGCCGAAAAACTCGGTTCCACCCCCGCCACTGTGAAAAAGGACGTCGACTGGCTGACCGCCAACGAGGGCTACGAGCGCCCCGCCGTAATTCCCAAGCGTGGCTGAGCGGAATTATTGCTCTACTTGCGTTTCAAGGGGCTGATTTCTCGTTTTGAGAATATCTACTTGCGTTTCAAGGGGCTGGTCATCTGCTGAACCACGAGTATGAACGGCTCCGCGCCAACGTCATTCCGCCGTTTTGGAACGTTGTCTACTTGGGCAACAGCCCCTCGAAACGGAAGTAGACCTTCAGAAAAGACCAAATCAGCCCCTTGAAACGGAGGTAGAGCTGGTTTAACTGCCTGTTGGGCGCAACTCTGCGCCTAACGCTAAGGTCAATAGCATGAGCGGTCTGTTTGTTTCGTTTGAAGGTGTCGATGGCGTGGGCAAGACCACGCAAGTCGAGCGGCTGCATGCGTATCTTGAGGCTCAGGGGCGTACCGTGGTCGTTACCCGTGAGCCGGGAGGCACTGCGTTAGGCAAGGCCATTCGCCAACTGCTGTTGCACGGTGTGGATGGGGGCGCAGTCGACATCGCACCGCGCGCCGAGGCGCTGCTATTCGCTGCAGACCGAGCCCAGCACGTTGCCGAAACCATCCGCCCGGCATTGGAGCGCGGTGAAGTGGTGATCACCGACCGCTATTTAGACTCTTCCTTGGCCTATCAGGCCGGTGGCCGCGAACTCACGCCAGAAGAGATTCGATCCTTAAGCATGTGGGCCACCAACAACCTGCTGCCCGACCGCACGTATTTGCTGGATATGGACCCAGCCCTGTCCCACCATCGCCTCGAACACGCGGAAGACCGTATGGAATCGGCCGGTGATGACTTCCAGTCCCGCACCCGCCAGGCCTTCTTGGACTTGGCCGCCGCCGAGCCGAATCGTTTCCGCGTTATCGATGCGAGCCAGAGCATTGAAGCGGTATGGGCTGCCATCGAATCCGACATCAAGGAGCTCGCATGAGCGTATGGGATTCACTAGTCGGCCAAAAGCCGGTAATCGACATGCTCAGTCGTATCGCGCAGGGCGACCCGAGCCAGATCACCCAGTCGTGGCTGATCTGTGGACCTCCCGGATCGGGCCGTTCCAACATGGCCCGAGCATTCGCGGCGGCGCTGGAAAGCCCGGATCACGGCATGAGCGCTGAGCCCACGCGCGTCACCCAGCAGGTGCTTGCCGGCACGCATCCGGATGTCACGGTGCTGACCACGAACAAGGTGACTATTGGTATCGATCAGGTGCGTGAGATCATCACTACCTCCGAGCAGATGCCCGCCACCGCGCCGTGGCGCATCATCATCATCGAAGACGTGGATCGCATGCTTGAGCGCACCACCAACGTGCTCTTGAAAGAGATTGAGGAGCCGGCCGAGCATTGCATCTGGCTACTGTGCGCGCCCAGCGCCCAGGACGTGCTGCCCACCATCCGCTCGCGCACACGCATCGTGAACCTCGCCGTGCCCTCCACCCAGGCGGTGGCCGGATTCCTGACCTCCACCACCAATGTCGAGCCAAAAGTGGCGCAGCGTGCGGCCCGACTCGCCGAAGGCCATATCGGCATCGCCAAGTTGTACGCCACCGACGAACGGGTTATGTCCGACCGCGATGAACTTGTGGTCGGTGTGCTGAATCTGGCCCGTGCCTCGGATGCAGTGTTGTTGGCCGGCAATCTTATCGACAATGCCAAGGCCCAGGCCGAGGCGGACGCGAACCGCATCACCGCCGGCCAGGAAGCGGAATTCCGCCGCATCAACGGACTGGCACCGAGCGACCGCATCCCGCCGAAACTGCGTGGCGCATTCAACCAGATTGCCAAGAAAGACGATGTGAAGCGTTTGGTCACCCGCCGTACGCGCGACGTATTGGATCGTGCGCTGAACTCCATCGCTTCCATCTACCGAGATGTGGCGGTGCTGCAGAACAATGCGGAGGATTCGGTGGGCCTCATCAACCTGGAGAACCGCTCGTCGATCACCGAATTGTCGGTGCGATTGAACCGGGCCGGTGCCGTGACCCGTCTGGACGAAGTGGCCCACGCCCGCAAGCGCCTAGCCGGCAACGGCAACCCGCTACTGGTATTCGAGTCCCTCTTCTGCGCCCTGATCTCATAACCCGACGCAACTAGCCCCCCTCTGATGAGTGGGGGCTGTCGAGCGCAGCGAGACTGGGGGAGAGACCCCGTAACGCACAGCCCCCAGTACGTCACACATATGAGCGATACTGGGACGTATGAAGATTTCCGCCGATTTCACCGTCATCCCGGACGATTTCGCCAAGGCCGCGGCCCCTGAATATTTCAATGGTGGCGTGCCTGTGGTCTCCTTCCCGTTCTACATCGATGATGTGGATCCCGAGGCCCGCTACCTGCACTGGGAGTTCGTGGACCCGGATTCGATTCCGGTCTGCGGCTTCGAGTGGATTCACTGGTCCGTGGCCAATCTGCCGATTGATGCGCTGATGTACGACTTCAATGATTCACATGCGTTGGCCATCCCGCCGGACTTCTCCCGTCAGCTGCCGGCCATGATTCCCGAGACCGTGCAGGGGCGCAACTCCTCGGCCTCCAAGTTCTTGGGCCGCAGCGCTGACCCGGCGGTGATCATGCGGTACAACGGTCCGCAGCCGCCGGACAAGGATCATGAGTACTACCTGCAGGTGTGGGCCACCAAGAAGCCGTTGCCCGGCTTGAATCAGGGCTTCTGGCTCAACGAGCTGTTGCACGCGCTGCGCAACAGCGGTGAAGTGCCCGACACCGACGGCATCTTCCTGACCGGCAAGGCGTGAGCCACATGAGCCCCCGCAGGCGGGGGCTGTCAGCATCACTGACTGGGGGTGGGTCAGTACAAAACCACCTTCAGTCCGACTTCGTCGTCCAGCTCCCGCCAGTGGGAGCGTGACTACAACAAAGAAAGGACACCATCACACTATGGCCTGCACCACGATTCTGGTAGGCAAAGACGCGAGCTATGACGGCTCGACCATCATCGCCCGCAACGAGGATTCCGCGAACGGCGAGTTCAACCCGAAGCGCTTCATCGTCGTGAAGCCGGAGGAACAGCCGCGCGAATACAAGTCGGTGATCTCCCACCTAACCATCACCCTGCCGGACGACCCGCTGCAGTACACCGCCGTGCCGAACGCGGACCTCAAGGAAGGTATTTGGGGCGAGGCCGGCGTCAACGAGGCGAACGTGGCGATGAGCGCCACCGAAACCCTGACCACCAACGAGCGCGTGCTCGGCGCCGACCCGTTCGTGGAATACACGCCGGCCAAGGGCGATGAGCCCGAGGTGCCCGGCGGCATCGGCGAAGAGGACTTCCTGACCATCGTGCTGCCGTATGTCAAGACCGCACGCGAGGGCGTCCAGCGCCTCGGCGTGCTGCTTGAGGAATTCGGCACCTACGAGATGAATGGCGTCGCCTTCTCCGACTCCAACGAAATCTGGTGGCTGGAAACTGTGGGCGGCCATCACTGGATTGCCAAGCGCGTGCCGGACGAGGCCTACGTGACCATGCCGAACCAGCTCGGTATCGACGAATTCGACCTTGAGGACGCTCTGGGTGACCAGGAAGCGCACATGTGTTCCGAAGACCTTGCCGAATTCATCGAAACCAACCATTTGGACCTCGCGGTGGAGAACACTACCCCGTTCAACCCGCGCGATGCCTTCGGCTCCCACTCCGACTCCGACCACGTGTACAACACCCCGCGCGCCTGGTACATGCAGCGCTTCCTCAACCCGTACGACGAGGTGTGGGACGGCCCGGACGCCGACCACAAGCCCACCTCCGACGACATCCCGTGGGCCCGTCAGCCTGAGCGCAAGGTGACCATCGAGGATATCAAGTACGTGCTGAGCTCCCACTACCAGGGCACCCCGTTCGATCCGTACGGCCAGCTGGGCGATGAGCGCACCCGCCACATGTACCGCACGATCGGCATCAACCGCCAGAGCCAGCTCGCGGTGATGCAGATCCGCCCGTACCGCCCGCAGGCCTCCCGCGCCATCCAGTGGATGGCATACGGCTCCAACCCGTTCAACACGCTGGTACCGTTCTTCCCGAACGTGGACACCACGCCCGCCTACCTTGAGGACACCACCACCCGCGTGACGTCCGAGAACTTCTACTGGGCCAACCGCATCATCGCCGCCCTGTGCGATGGCGCCTTCCGCTCCACGTCCAACGCCGTTGAGCGCTACCAGGAGAAGACAGGTGCGATGGGCCACCGCTTGGTCGCCGCCACCGACGAGCAGATCGCCCGTCTGGGCTTGACGGCCGCCGAGGAAGCCGCGCAGTCCGCCGCTGAAGAGGAATTTGAGGCCGACAACGTGGATGGCGATGTGCAGCCGATGACCCCGGACGAGACCATCGCCGCGCTGCGTAACCCCGAGGTGCGCGAGATTCTCGCCGCCGCCAACCAGACCATGGCCGACCAGCTCAAGGAGGAAACCGAAAAGCTGCTTGACTCCGTGCTGTACACTCGCAGCATGGAAATGAAGAACGGCTTCCACATGTCCGACTTTTAGTCCGTATTGAGCTCCCCTCCCTGAGGGGCTGAGCCGTTAAGAAAACAGCCCAGTGGGCTGTTTTTAGGCGAAGAGGCGGCGACTGCCGCCCCACCACCCCGCCCCACCACACAAACACAGAAAGGCTTTATATGACCACCATCGAAGACTTCACTAGCCAGTACGGTCTGGTCCAGAAGATCGACGCATTCGGCTACATGAAGTACCTGGCCGAGAACCCTGACGCCCCGCGCAAGCACGGCAAGGTGGTGCTCGTCACCGCCGATACGCCGCTCAAGGCATCGCGCGGAGAAGGCAAGACCACCACGACCATCGCCCTGATCGACGCCCTGAACAAGCGCGGCATTGATGCGACCGCCGTGCTGCGTCAGCCGAGCATGGGCATCACCGCAGCCGGTTCCAAGGGCGGTGCCTCCGGCGGCGGCAAGGCTTCCCTGACCCACCCCGAGCTCATCGACTGGGGTCTGTGCGGCGAAATGGGCGCCATCGAGGCGGCCCAGAACCTGCTCGTCTCCTTCGCCGAGAAGGCCATCGATGACGGCAAGCTCGACACGATTCTCGTGCCGCGTGTCTCCGAGGTTCCGAGCCGCTCCCTGCGCTCCACCGCTGTGGACTACGGCAAGGGCAACGTGCCGGAGAAGGTCGTGCTCACGCCGACCTGCGAGCTCATGCAGATTGTGGTGCTCTCCCGCTCGATGGACGAGATTTCCGAGCGCGTGTCCAAGATGATCGCCGGCACCAAGGACGGCAAGGCCGTGACCTTCGGCGAATTCGTGGACCTGTGGCGTATCACTGGCATTCTGGCCGACGCGGTCAAGCCGGCCAAGACCGAAACCGTGAACGGATCACCGGTCTACGTGCACGGTGGCCCGTTCGCCAACGTGTCCATCGGCATTCCGACGCTGGTCTCCGTGGAAATGGCCTGCGCCTTGCATGACGTGGTCATCGTCGAGGCCGGCTACGGCACCGACGCCGGCGCCCAGAAGTGGCTGGACATCGCCTGCCGCGAATACGGCGCGCAGTGGCCGTCCGCCGCCATCGTGGTGACCCGTGCCTCCACCTGGCGCGACGATCCCGAGCTGGCCTGGCGCTACCCGTTCCACGTGCAGCGCCTGGAGAACCTGGACATTCCGACCTTCCCGCTCATCAACCTGTGGGAAGGCGAGGACGATCAGGTTCCGTCCCTGAAGGCCACCGCCGACGAGCTGGGCTTCCGCACGCCGATCATCGGCAACCTGTTCCGCGACGGCGGCGAGGCGCTGGCCCCGCAGCTTGACGGTTTCGTCGACGCGTTGCAGAACGGCTCCATGCCGGCCGAACCGTACTCGCACAAGGGCATGGCCCTGACCGAGAACGCCAAGTGGGTGGCCGAGAACGCCTACGGCGTACCGGCCGAGCGCGTGATTTACAAGCCGGGCTTCACCGAGTCCGTGTCCGAGGCCATGGAACTGTGCCAGAGCGCAGGCATCTCGCTGGACGAACTGGCGTTCGTGGCGGTCAAGTCCCCGGCGACCATGACCGACAACGACCGTGCCCCCGAAGAAGAGCGCACCGTGACCCTGAAGAAGGTCGAGGTGCATGCCGGTGCCGGTCTGGTCCACGTCAACCTGACCACCAGCCTCACCACCCCCATGCCCAAGATCGTGTGATGACAGGCACAAGGTGAGGTAACCCCCTTTCGAGGGGCGGATTTCCGGTTTTCCGGAGGTCTATCTGCGTTTCGAGGGGCTCTTCGATTGCGAAACCCGGAGTATGACCATTGAAATTGCAATGTTTATACTCCGGGTTTCTTGTTTTAAAAGCCCCTTGAAACGCTAGTAGAGCTTCTGAATGTTGGAAATCAGCCCCTTGAAACGTAGAAAGCCCGCCACCGGCGGGCTTTCTACATCTGAGCTTCCCTCTTTGAGGGGAGCTGTCAGCGAAGCTGACTGAGGGGAGCCAGAATACGCAAACTAGAAGTTGCTACCCTGAGCCGTTAAACGGAAAGCCCGGTGGGCTTTCCGTAGGCGATGCGAGCAGCTATGCTGCGAGGGGAATGGTGGCAACTAGAAGTTGCTACCATTCCAGCCCCAGTCGGTGGTGGCGGTGTAACGGATGTAGGTGCGGTCCTCGGGAATGCCGAGCGTGGAGTTCAGCGCGGCCATAATGCTCTCGGTCAGCTTTTCCCAAGCAGAGCCCGGCACGGAGCGGCCGAACACGTTGACCTCCACATAGGCGGCGGGCTGGTCATCGCTACCGCCGAAGTAAATCGGCATATTGTCTTCGAACGGGCACATCAGCCAGCCCTCGGACTTGCCCGGCACGGCGGTAATCGCCTTGCCATAGGCGGCCTTCAGTGCCTCGCGCTGCTCAGGGGTGGTGGACACGGACACATGAGTGTGAATAACGGGCATAATTCCTCCTTGATTCGGTTCGCTTCCAGTCTAGCCTCAGCGGCTGCTGTTGAACATGGCATGCGGATGTAGGAAGCTGCTTGCAGAACGGACCGGGGCAAGGCCAATTGGGGAGATTATTGGCCTTTCCAGCCAATATATGTTCCGCAGTCAGCCCAATAGTGTTGAATACCCTTGTGAGAAAACTGATTGAACAACTGATGAAGTTCGGCATTGTGGGCGTCATCGCCTTTGTTATCGACTGGGGTATCCTCAACCTATTGGTTGGCATATTCCACATTCACAACGTGCTGGCTGCCACCATCTCTTTCATCATCTCGCTGATTTTCAACTATCTGGCGAGCATGAAATTCGTATTCAAGCATCGTGATGACATGGCGCGCTGGATGGAGATCCTTATCTTCGTGGCGGGCGCTGTAGTCGGTCTGTTCATGAATGACGCGATTATCTGGATTTCCACTTATGGCATGAACCACGATGCCTATGTATCGCAGCATGCCGAATATCTGTTGCGCACCAATATCGGCAAGCTGGTGGCCACTGCCGTGGTAATGATCTGGAACTTCTTGATTCGCAAGTGGCTGCTCGACGATACGCACACCAATGCGATGAACCGTCTGAAGTCCGCTGAAAATCGATTGAATGCCGAGGAGCTTGAAGCCAAGTGGCAGAACAGCTTCTCCCACAAGCTCGGCATCTGGTCCCTGGAACACACGCCCAAAGGCTGGCCGAAGTAGCGGTTTGACGTATTAAGCCCCCTCGTCAGAGGGGGCTTAATTTTTGTCTCACACACTCACTTCAGTCAAGGTCGGCTGCTCGGTGGAGCCCTTGATCTGCTTGAAGCCAATCAGCGCAATCGCCAGCGAGACCAGTGCCAAAGTGGTCACCACCATGAAGCCGCCATGCGAGCCCATGCGGTCGATGAACTGGCCGGCAATCGCCGAACCGGCGGAGGAGCCGATAGAATTCATCGCACCCATCCACGCCATGCCCTCGGTCAAGCGAGAGGGCGGCACCAGATGCAACATGAGCTGGTTGCCGTTGATCCACGTCGGGGCCTGGCATACGCCAATAATCAAGTAGATGATCATGATCACCCACAGATGCTTGGCGAACAGGAACGTACTGATGCCGATGTTCACCACGGCCAGGCAGAAGTAGAAGCGCTTCCACAGGGCAATCGACCAGTTCTTCGCGCC
>ERZ773264.2675-NODE-2675-length-16323-cov-44.846201_pt1 | contig 16323 bp, 19 predicted proteins | sample MGYA00511910_ERZ773264 | MGnify/ENA primary metagenome ERZ773264 (study PRJEB29015, sample SAMEA2737739) | human gut metagenome | biome: human gut; feature: human-associated habitat; material: faeces | place: China | collected 2012 ... | reverse complement strand
CGAAGTTCACCGCATCCAGAAAACGGGCGTAAACCTTACGCCGGACCACCGTTCCTCCGACCAGACTCTGCAGGTCTTCCGCCATCCCGGTGACCATGCCGTGCAGGTTAGAAACCGTCAGTGTCGGACGGGCAGCACTGCCTTTGCCGTTCAGTTCAAATCCCGTCCCCTGAATGGGATACGCCTGATACTGTCGCCCCTGCCAGGTGACCGGCTCACCTTTATCGTTCTGCTCATTACAGAAAAAATAACGTTCACCACCGACCACTGTCAGATCGATTTCCCAGAGCACCACCTGGGCTGACTGAGTGAGGCGTGTCGTCTCATGATGTGTTTCCTGTGAAATATCCTGCATCAGGGCCTCCTATGCCACGACCTGTTCAAAATCTGCCGTTATGGTTACCCACAGCGCCCCCACGCTTGCCGACCATTTACGACAAACCACCCTGATCGGCTTCCAGTCATAAGGTGGCGTCCACTGAAATGCGCGGACGCCACCGTGCCGTTCCAGAAAGGCTTTTAAAGATGGGTGTTCACATTTACGAACACGTATCGTCACGCTGTAAATCGACAACTGGTTATTCAGTCCCGCCGCACGACGCTGTTCATAACCATCGCCCAGCTTCACTGTCACCACTTTCGGCTCTGATACCACATTCATATCCGGGCGCACTTTCCAGTGAAACGTCTCCATTACCGATATGCTCCACTTAACCGACCACCATCACGGGCCTGCTGTTGCATAAAGTCCGCTGCCGCTTTTTTCCCGAGGTCATAAACCACCTTCAGGGCAGCCGGACCTATCTGCCCGTTCGTGCCATCGTTATTGATCTCGATGTTGTACTGCGGGGCAAACATCGCCATACCTGAACCACCAATATCCGCCACAACCCCCAGCTTACCGTCAGCACCACGACGCAGTGGCAGAATGGCTTCAGGTCCCGCTTCCCCCATCACACCCGCGCCTTTTGCAAAAGCAAAAAACGTCGGACGGTTAACCACCGTGCCACTGTAACGACTCAAATCAGCAGACTGATAAATCCCCCCATTGGCATTCAGGGAAAGGCTGCTGAGATCAAATCCCAGTACACTGCCAATCCCTTTTATCGATTTCATCATGGTTGCCTGCGCCAGGATTTTCGCCATGTCTGACAGCACAGAAGAGGTGAAGGATTTGAAATTGAGTTTGCCGGTAGTGACAAAAGTTGCCAGGCCATTTCCCATGTTGCTGAAGGCTGACGAGAACACCTGTTCTGCTGTTCCTGCCGTATTATCTGCATCCACGGTAAAATTCTGAAATGCACGCAGGACTCCGTTTTTCCAGTTACCCTGCACAACTTCAAGCTGTTGCCAGTAACGGCGATTCTCATTCAGTTGTCGGTTCAGGCTCTCCGTCAGCGCCTGCTCGGCCTTTCTGTAGTCATCCGTGTTATATGTTCCTTTCTGCTCACTATCCCGCCTCAACTGCTCCAGCTGTTGCTGGTATTTCTGGCGAAGACTCAGTTGTACCTGATATCGCTGCCGCTGCTGATCACCCATACCCACCGTGGCGATATCCAGGTCATGTTGCTGACGCTGAGCGCGCTCTTCTTCAGCCAGTTGACTGGTCAGCTGAATTGTTTTTTTCTTCAGCTCGTTGAGTGCCGTCTGTTTCTGAAGCTCCTGCTGTTTTACATCCAGCAGCGTCAGTGCCTGAATCAGTTCATCTTTACGGGCCAGCACACTCTTTTCATCTGCCGTCAGTTTTTTCCCGTCCAGGTCGCTGATGCGCTGCTGCAGAGCCAGAAGCTGTTTATGCGCTTCTGTCATCCTTTCCGTGGCAATGCCTGCTGACTGTCTGACAGCAGCAATCTGTCCTTCCACCTGTGCCTGTTGCTGACTGTACTGCAGCAATAACCGGGTGGCCTCATCATTACGGGGTTCGCGTGTTTTTTTCTTACCGGATGCCAGGGCTTTCTCGTAACGTTCATTTTCACGTTGTATCGCCGCATCCCTGACAGCCTGATCGGCGTACTGCATGGAATTAATACGCGCAATTTCACGCTGATGTCGTGCTGCTTCCGTTTCATTCATCCGGTTCAGTGCAGCATTTTCAGCATTACGGCGTTTCTGTTGCTCCTGATAATTCTGCTCTGCCTGCTCTTTTGCATCCTGCAAATCCTTCTGGCGTTTTTTCTCCTGAAGCTCGTTAAGACGCTGCTGATCGTACTCAACCTGAGAAGATGATGCCGTCCAGGGGAGTCTTTTCGCCCGCGACACTTTCTCCTGTAAAGCGGAAATCTGTTCATCCAGCGAGTCTTCACGACCAATATTCATGGCCGCATCCCAGAAACGACTCCATAAATCAGACAGATACTTCAGCGTACTGCCCAGCGCATTGAGGTTATTATCAATATCCGCAGTACGCCGACCGGTTTCCTCTGCCAGTGCAGACATGGCTATCCGTGCCGCATCACTGGACCGCCCCTGTTCCCCAAGGACGCGTATCTGCTCAAGCTGAGTGGCAGTAAGAAAATGCAGCTCATTGTCCAGAGCCTTCGCGGCATTTACAGGATCATCCTTCAGCCGCTTAAACTGATTTATGGTATCGCTGACCGACTGGCCAACCGATCGCTCCATCTGTGCGGCAGCTCTCGCCACCATACCGATATCGTTTCCACGAAATGCACCACTCCCCACCACCTGAGCCAGCGCACCGGCTGCAGCATGTTGCGTGATACCATTCCCGGAAATAGCACGACTGAGCGTCCACAGCTGCCCGGCAGTGACTCCGGCATAATGCCCCGTCAGCGACAACTGGCGGTTAAATTCTTCCCCCTCCTTCTGACCATCATACCAGGCTTTACCCAGACCATAGACGGCCGCGGCAATACCGCCAATAACCCCGCCCAGCATCATGCCTTTCGGTGACATCAGTGTGTCTATCCATCCGGCACGGTTAGCCAGCGTTATCCCGGATCCCCTCAGCGCACCTAAATTGCCGCGAGCCAGTTCACCTATCAGAACGCCTATCTCCTGGCGGGCCGCTGCACTTTTCAGACCCAGCGAATGCGTGGCTTTTCCTGCCTGCTCCATTTTGCGGATATACACTTCTGCAGCACTGCTTACCCCCAGCTGGGCAGCCTTAGCACGAAGCAACTCAGAAGAAGAAAGATTCTGGCGGGTTGCCTGCTCTTTAAGCTGACGGATAAACGCCACTTTCTGTCGGGTAGCCTCTTCCTCAGCCTGTGTAAGAACACGAGTTTTCGCAGTAACCTCAGAAATCAGCGCCAGATAATCCTGCTGACCAATCCCGCCACTGTTTCTGGCCTGTCGGATCTGCTGCTGAATACGCTGTAATTCCTGCAGCCCCGCACTGGCCTGTTTCACACTGTCAATCTGACGATAAAACGCAGCAGCCGCTTTATCCTGAGCCTCCGCCAGAGCCATGGCCTGCGCCTGTTCCTCGCGCATTTTCTGGCTCAGTGCCTCCATGCGCTGGCGGGTTTTCTCCACCTCGCGGGCCATGCGTTCATGAGCCTGTGCGTTCTTCTCCACCGTCTGCGCATGGACGGATGCGGCTGTTGCAGCCGAAGAAGCTGCCTGCGTTGTCTGCCGGGCGGCCTGAGTCTGACGCTCCATAAAACGCTGCATACGGGCAGAAGACCGTTCTGCATCGCTGGCTGCACCATTCAGAAGGTTTTTGATACGGGGAATTTCATTTTTAAACTCTGCCGCATCAATCCCCAAATCAATGACCAGGTTGGCTATCTGGTCCATAACGCACACCTCCGGAAATACCTTCCCCAAGATGCATCAGTTCTTCGTCCGTTCGCTCCGGTATCCCGTTCTCTTCCGGTAAAAGGCTGAAATCAGCCACCGCAGCATCACTGCTACCGGACACCATTCTCACGATCAATGCCTTCAGCGAGGCAAACTGCGCATCCATCCACACATCACTGAAGCTCTGCATCCGGAAATAATCGCCCCACTCACCAAGCTCAGTGGCCGACATTTCCGACAGCATCCGCCGCCAGTCTGCCCGCCGGAACTCCCGGGCAAGCCGCATGACAAACTGCATTTCCCGCGTCAGGACTTTTCCGGCGTCAGCACCTCATGCTCCAAATCCCCGGCATTCTCAATGACTCCCATACCGCTCAGCGACAGAACCATCTCCGCCCCCGCTCCCAGGGCATCATACGACCATGTTGTAATAACGGATGCGCAAAGCGTCTCAACATCCTGAGACTGTTCCGCATTCCACAGTGAGCGGGAAACCAGCCAGGCATTGATATCCATCCCCATCCGCAGAAAAGCAATCTGTCGTTCAGCCTCCGGCAGTTCTCCCTCTTCGGCATCAAACTTTGCAGTTCGCTGCTGAACAAACGCCAGATATTCAATTCTCTGCAGCCCGGACAGCTCACTGAGCACCACGGACTGCTTTTCATAATTAAACGTGCCCTGTTTCAGAAACATCATGTTCTCCACCTGCAAAAAAGCCCCGGATAACCGGGGCAAATGATGAGTATCGTCCTGTTAACCTGCGGCGCTGACAGCCACCGCAGCCACTGCCACAAAATCGCCGTCAGAAGTCATGCCCACAATGCTGACACTGCCCTGCTTCACGCCTTTCACCGTGGCCACAAGCCCGTTCAGGGTCACCGTGGCAGTCTGTGGATCTGTCGAATGCACACTGATCGCTTTGTCACTGGCTCCGTCAGGTTTTACTGTAAAGGTCAGCGTGGTGGTTGCTCCCACTTTTACACTGGCAGATGCCGGTGCCACCGTCAGCCCGGTAACGCTCACTGTTTCAGTGCCTTCCTCTGCCAGATACGGACGCCCCACACCGCTGATTTTCACTGTGCGGGTCATCACGTCTTTTGAGGCAATGGTTTTACCCAGTGAGCTCAGCCAGCCACGGAAAACATCAACAGTGCCGTTGGGATATTTGATACGAAACGCGCAGACTTCACCGGAGTCGAACAACTGAACCAGTTTTTTCTGCCCGCTGTCACCCGGACGCCAGGCCAGCGTCGCCGAAGTATCACCAACGGATTTCTGCCCCTGGGTTGTCGTTTTCCAGTCTGCATCTTCATCATCGAGATAAGTGTCATCTTCTGCATCAGCGGTCATTTCGCCAGGTTGCAGATCCTTCACCATCGCAAGACGCAGCCAGTCAGTGTCCGATAAAGGGTTCGCAAACGCATCGCCCTTGCCGGTGTACATCCAGAACGTCGTTCCCGCACCTTTCGTTTTTGCCAGTGGATTTGGTGTGGTCATTGCCACCTCCTTTAATTCGTGTACGTGATCTGGTACGTGATTTCCGCCATCGCCCAGGTGGCCATCTCATTATCACGTTGATAGTTAAAACCGAGAGGGATCAGGGTGTCGATGAGTCCGGAAAGTGCCGGTATATCATTCAGGGCCGGGAAAATGGTGCTCTCCATCCACATATCCAGCTCTGAATCCGGTGCCTGTGCCCGGATGAAGACAGCAATATGCAGAACAGCCTGCCAGTCATCTTCATCCGTCATTTTTCCGGTGTACTGAGCATCACTCAGCCACACCGCCACGGCAGGCAGTTCCTGCGCATCAATAAATGCCGGAAGCCCGTCAAAAAACGTGGCGCTGTCTCCACACTGTTCCCGAAGGCGTGCCAGTACGGCCTGGCGGATTTGTGTATGTCGGTTCATCGGGTCAGCCATAACCTCAGTTGTTGTTTCAGTGCATACCCCAGCTGTTTCGGCATTTCCGCAGCAATAATGCGGTCGCGGGCATCTTCAAATGCCTGTGTCAGCGGTCCGGACAGCGGGACTTTCACCACATCAATGGGGTAACGATTTTTGCCATCAATACGCCGCATCACATGCCAGCGACCATTCGCCAGTTGCTGAATAAACGCATCCCGGAAAAGATATTTACCCACCTTCAGCACACTGCCACGGTACTGCAGTTTTCCACCACGCCGGGCCAGTCTGACCCGGGCTGTCCCCAGCTTAATAGCGGGCAGATTGCCCCGGTTAACGCGGATCCTGGCCGTCATTTTTCCTGACGGACTGGCTTTAAACACCCGGACACGCTGACGTACCAGTTTCAGGGGGATCCCTTTCACCTGGTTATCTCCCGCAACGGTATTCCCGGCAACCTGCCGGGTGGCGACCGAGACCGCTTTCTGTGCCACACGGTTTATCGCCCATGCGCTGGCCTGTGGCACCATACGGGTATCAAGGCTGTTCAGATTACGGATGGCATTCTCAAGCCCCTTCATCCCACACCTCTTTACTCAATAAAGATCATTGGCTTACCGTTAAAACGTTCATGCCGTGTGACCGTCCATTGTTGTCCGTCATAAACAACGCGATCCCCGCGCCGTGGGCGGTATCCCGAAGAAAACACCACCAGAGAGACCGCAGGTCCGGACAGAGCATTCAGCTCTGCCAGTGTTTCTCCCGGGATCACAGTCATATCGACATCATTAATCGAGGCTGTCTTTCCCATCTTTCTAACCGTGATAGCATCCATACGCGCTGCCAGCCGGGAAAAGGGATCAGACATTGAGTTTTACCGGCACTTCTTCTGCACTGGTTCCGGCATCTGCCCAGACAACCCCGACCAGCGGATCAGAGCCGCTGTTAGTCAGCTGAACTTTTCCGGACTTCAGATAAACCTTCTTACCCGTTTTCATGTCATCCGTTTTCAGCTTAGGCAGCATAAACACACCTTCGGTCATGCCGTCGCCTGTTTCACCCTGTGGAATATCGGTCAGCGCCACCGCAAAAACATCGCCCACCTGCACCAGATCTCCGCTGCTGATGGCTGCACTGGCAACAATCGCCACCGTTTTTCCTTCTTCTACAAAATTCTTTGCCATAACTGTCTCCGCACAGCCCCGTTCAGGGGCTGATTTCAGGTACAAAAAAAGCCCTTACGGGCCATCAGAGTTGTTGTCTGCGACGTTTACGCCGTACATTTCACCAGACCGCGGTGATCAACTGGCGCGACACCGGCGTCAATACGCACTTTCGTTGTCACGCCATCCACACTGAAGCCCTCCATCTGATCAATATATGGCGTATCCACACCGTTGAGATAAGCCACTTCAATCGTATCGGAGCCTTTTGACGCAGCCAGGTAGAAGGTGGTCTGGCTGTTATCATCAAGACGAGGCTCTGCAATAACGGTCGCAAAATCTTTCACCGGGTTAATAATACCGGCGTTAATGTCAGCCCCCTTGACACTTGAGGAGCGAATGACCTGGTTAGCAACAGACTCCATCGCCGTCGGTACCAGTACGAACGCAGGACGAATATTCAGATGACGCTCCCCCTCTTTCTGAACGCGCATCAACTGGCGGGCTTTATCCAGCGATGCCACGTCCATTGCAGCGCTCTCCAGTACGTTTGCATGTTTCGCTTTATCGAACAGACTTACATTATCTGTGGAGATTTTCGGGTTAGACGTCAGAATGGCATAAACCAGATCGGCAATAGTGGATTTCGCCGCACGGCCCAGTTTCATCGGGACATCGGTCAGCATATTCAGATCATCATTGATAATGGCCTGACGGGTGAAACTGAACAGCTCGCCATAGGTCGCCAGTGCAATAGTGGCCTGTTTATCTCCGGTGGTGACGTATTTATATTCCGCCCCTTCACGCACCTGACGCAGAGCACTGAAGCCCCCCATACCCACACGATGGGCAATTTTAAAATCAGACAACTGACCTTTCCGCGTCCACTGTTCATAGGTTTCAGGGGCATCTTCCCAGCCCTGCAGAATGGCTTTGTTCGCAACATCCAGCAGAATATTACCGAAGTCAGACGTACTGTGTGTGAACGCCGCACCGACCATCTGCATCGGGTTATAACCGGAAACCCCAATACCCCGTTCAGTTAGTGACATACGGGCATATTCACGCAGGGTCATCCCGTTGTAGACATTATCACGTTCGGTTTTTTCAAATCCGGCACGCGCCATCAGCGCCTGGCGGATCCCGTCCCCCACAAAATTACCGTTACCGGCATAAATATGAGCCGGGGTATTTTTATTGGATGGCGTGGACTCGCGCCCCATCTCGTTCAACAGCTTTTCACGGGCCTGCTCCAGCGAACATTCAGGATCGGCAAGACACTGGGCCTGCAGCATCTGATAACGCCCGCCAAACATGGCAAACAGATCATTAATACCGTTTACACGCGCTTTTTGCTCTGCCAGTACCTGCGCACGGATACTGTTTTCATCCACCACGGGTGCTGCTGCCTGCACTGGCGTCCGGGAGGCTGCAGGTTCATCATCCTGTACGCGTGGAGCACTGTTGCGTGGCGGAGTAATCATGTTTCGAATGGATTCCGGCATCTTTTTAAATTCCTCTGTACGTTTTGACTGAATACATGCCATTGCCTTAACGGCTGGTGTCACCTGATCAGCAAATCCCTGTGCCAGACATTCGGCACCGGACATCCAGGTCTCATCCGCCAGCATGGCAGCAATTTCATCGGTGGTTTTCCCGGTTTTCTGTGCATAAGCGGGTAACAGAACCGCCTCAACTTTATCGAGCAGGTCGGCATAGGTGCGCATGTCCTCCGCATCACCGCCCGTAAAGCCAAATGGTTTATGAATCATCATGAAGGAGTTTTCCGGCATAATAACCGGGTTTCCCACCATCGCAATGACCGACGCCATTGACGCCGCCACACCGTCGACATAAACGGTAATGGACGCACCATGTGTTTTCAGTGCATTAAAAATGGCGATGCCTTCAAAGACATCGCCACCCGGTGAATTAATATGGAGATTAATGTGGGTGATATCGCCCAGTGCATTCAGATCACTGATAAACTGCTTCGCTGTAACACCCCAGAAACCAATCTCGTCATAAATATAAATATCCGCGTCACTCTGGTGACCTGCCTGCATCCTGAACCAGGAATTATTCTTCGGACTGGTCGTCGGTGTGCTGCGGCTCCTGTCGTTTCGTTGCGGCACTGCTGCCTCCTTTATCACTGGCCGGATCGGTATCAAATACCAGATCCAGCTTGCGGTTTTCATCAATTTCGGCCTTGCGCCGACGTTTGACATCATCCGGATTACGACCACCTGCACGTACCCAGTCTGATTCTGTCGCCGCTCCACCACGAATCTGAATTTTCCAGGCCTCAGCCTCCTTAACAGGGTCAATCCACGGCATCACCGGTCCGGAATACACCGCGGTATACAGTGAAGATCGGTCCAGATCGCGGGGTAGCCTGATAACACCGGATGCCACAGCCTGTTTCAGCCAGGCACGGTACATCGGGCGGGTGACGGCACCAATAAACCAGTCCTGCAGGATCAGGTAGCCATCAGTAGATTCAACCAGCTCCTGACGCTGGGCGCTGTAAGTGCCGTTATAGTTGCGCGCTGTACTGGAAAAACTCAGACGACTGCCCGCAGCCACGGCACGCAACTGACCATTACGAAAAGTTTCAAGGTTAGGATTGGGGCGATCCGACTTCACCATTCCGATTTCTTCGCCGGGTTTCAGATCGTCGTAAATAATGCCTGGCTGAATGGTAAGCTCGCGTTCATTCTCCTTGCTGTCATTACCATCCGTTTCATAGCTCTGTCCGTCGCCTTTCCGGATGTACATCCCCAGAGCAGCGGCGATCCTTGCTGCAGTCAGCTCAGAATCTTCATACTCTTTCAGAGCACTGAGGCGGATCAGCACACCGGACAACAAAGACGTCCCGCGCATCTGGTGCAGACGGCGAACAAATTTAAGATGCAGCATTCGCTCTGCATCCACTTCTTTGGTTTCCATCTGCCGCCCGGATACGGGACGGCTTTTATACACCAGATATTTTTCGGGACGCCCCCAGTCATCAACAAACACGCCCTGATTCAGCCTGTTGCTCTCATCACTGGTCATGGGAATAAAGTCCGGCTCGAGCGCCTCCAGCCAGAAATGAACACCGGCAGAAGGCGTCAAGCTGTTTATGCGCCCGGAAACCATCTGGGCAAACACCTCACCATCGCGCAGCCAGGTACGCAGCATCAGACGTTCCAGCATCGGACGGGTAAACTGCCCGGTGACTTCCGGACTGACAGACCATTCACTCCATCGGGTGCGTATCTCCGCTGCCAGATCACGGGCAATGGCCCCATTGCGTAATACCGGATGTGGCTCGACAATAATCCCGTTTTTCCCCACCACCCGTTCTTCCAGCTTGTCAAATACACCAATGACCAGATCGTGGTTGTTATCAAGGTAACGGGCCTGCTCACGTAACGACACGGCCCCGTACTGGCTTAACTGGTCGGCAGTTCGGTTCTCCCGCCGGGCTTTGTGTGTCCGCGTCGTTTTTACGGCCTCATAAGCCTGAATCACCGCACGGGAACGCAGCCTTGCCGCTTTCCATCCTGGTGAAAAAACGCCAATCACATCATCAAGAATTGCCATCAGAACCTCGCCAGCCGGTACCCGGGATGCCCCCGTCGTCGTGTAATCAGAGCCGCAAGGCGGCGCTCCCACTCCTGCCGTCCCTGCCGGATCTCAGATAAGTTTTCCATGGTCATCTGCTGACCATTAAAAGTGACGGATTTTCCGTCCAGCACCGCCATTTCAGCTTCCGTATAACGCTGAATCATGGCTTCAATATCATTCTGATTCATAACCATCCTCCGGAAGTCAGCCAGGGGTTAACATCGTCAGTTACTGTTTTCTTCCGTTTTTGTTTTTTAACAGGCGTGGATACCGGCTCCGGTGAGGGTGACGGTTCGGTACTGTCCGGGACACACTCCAGCCAGGTTTCCCGACTCGCCCACTCCGGTGCATCCGGCCAGCGGATCTTTTCGTATCCATGCAGAATGACCAGCGCCTCGGCATACACCATCAGGTCAAAAGCTTCGTTGGCACCGCGACCCGGCTTACTCCATTTCCCGTCACTGCTCCGCTCTTCATACGTCAGTTCGTCGTAAAACCAGCTCCCCAGCCAGTCAGGGAAATGCACATAGCCTGGACCTGGCGAGTCACGCCATAACGCGTTATTCACCCGGTCTTTCAGGGCATCCGTCTGAAGAAGCCAGAGCGGCACATCACCTGCGGCCTGCGCCCGGCGGCCCGTTCGTCCGGTGTTATCAGGGAATGTACGGCTGATCAGTTTTGCGCGCCGGATGCTGTCGCCCTTAAACAGGTAAATACGTTTACCAAGGCCATCACGACGGCAACGACGCCAGAATTTATAGGCATTATCAGTGACCCCGTCTTCACCGCCGGAATCCACCGCCATTGCCATCAGTCGCATTTGTTGAGAAGGATCGGAGGCCAGCGGCCAGCTTTTATGAAAAACATCCGTCAGCAGGACATCCCAGTCTTCCGGATAGCTGGCCGGATCAATTCGCTGGCTCTCCCCGTCGCAGTCACTGCGCAATGACTGCGTGATGTTGTAACGATCAATAATCCAGCGTTCGCCACGGCTGCCATAGCCCGTTACCTGAACCACAAAACGGCGATGACGTCCCGCCTGCACATCCACTGTCGCCACAAGGAAATTAACGCCATCCGGAACACTGCGGGAAGGAACTGGCTCTGCCCGCTGCTCAAGCAGTTCACTTTTTCGTTGCTCCATGCTGGCACGAGGAAGATAAGGTAATCCCCAGTCGGTGTTGATAACCGCCCTGAGTGTTTCTTCGCTTCCTGTCGCTTCATACTCCTGTTCTGCAGTCAGTAATTTGTAAACCAGTTGCGCCCAGGTCTGATACGCAGCAGCTGGCCCTTCCATCCAGAAACTGGCGATACGGGAGCGGCGCGGTTCACCGGAAACGTTGCCGTTACGATCAATGACCTGACCTTCACGTAACCAGACTCCTGCACTATTGAGCTCACGCTTTTTCTCCGCAGTGATAATGCCGCTGCAGTGCGGGCAAAGTAGATACGCCGCCTCACTGGCTTTAAAGGGATCCGGTTCATTACGGTAGCCGGTCATGGCATCCATAGCTGGCTGAAAATATTCACCGCAGTGCGGACATGGCCAGTACCAGCGGCGGCGGTCACCACGATTGTAAAGGGAAAGAATACCAGTCGTCGGTGGCGCTTCATGAGGCGACTTACGTCGCCATTTGCTGTCGCAGATGTCACGTCCCGGCGAGCTCTCCACCAGAGTCATCCCGGCGGACATAAATGTGGTGGTACGTTTTGAGGCCAGGGAGAAACCATCACCCTCGCTGTCGATATTCTCCGGAAAACGGTCGTAATCGGTTAAGGCGACAAACCGGTAATCCGACGACGACATAATGTTGACCGAGGGCCAACCAATTTTAAGGAACGAGCCATCCCTGAACGTCTTATCATGGACATTATTGTCGTTACGACGTGGACTCATTCTTTTCTTTACCGCCGCACTGCTTCTGAACGTTCTGTCGAGGCGCTTTTTAGAATGCTCGCGGGCCTTATCTTCGGTCATCTGCACAACGAGCATGTCCGAAGGATCGCAAACGATGGTATAGACAATCCATCCATCGATCAGACCAATGGTCTTCCCTGTTCGCGCAGGACCAACAAAAATCACCGCATCGTATTCACGCGATGCCAGGCAGTTCATGGGCTCAATGATGTAGGGTGTCAGTTCAGGATCCCATGGCACCGAGTTACCAGCCCCCTTGGGAACACGCATGAATTTTTTAACAGCCTCCGAAATCGGCATGCGACGTGGTGGGGAAAATCCTGCCGATATGTCCCTTCCCAAATTTCGGGCTGATGAAAAACCCATTATTCCTCCTAGAGACTCTCTCCTTCCTCATCAGGAATTAATTCAGCAGCACAAGCCTCGTAGGATTTTTCCTGAAGAGTGTATCGCAGGTCATCAATGGCCTGCTGTACAACGCCGACGGCCTGAGGAGTCAGGGCGCAATCGCGTTCAAGAACATCCGGAATTGTCTCCAGAACCTGGACGACAGCCTTTCTCATGGACGAATAGACGATGACTACTTCATCAACTGGGATGAGTTTTCGCTGCTCCTTTTCCAGCTTGATCCTTTCATTTTCAGACTGGTACCAGTCTTTTCTCTCTTTCGGCTCCATACGGGATGGATCATGAACAGAGTCTGCTGCCTCATGCTTCACACTAAACAGGGCGGGCCCGACATGCTGCAGGGCGTAAACGGGGTTCCCCCTGACAGTCGCAGCCACAGGAGTGTTGGCCGCGAGGAGCCGTTTTTTTACTGTGTCCCGGTGAAGCCCAAAGGCCTCGGCGATTTTAAAAACACTCCAGTAATAAGCATCACCGATCCCGCTCACATTTGACATAAGCAACTCCATCTGGCAGGTGAAAATCAGGTTTATTTATATATTTCAATTAATTGCAAACTGGTCTAATGACAGGGAGAAAAAATATTGTACAGGTGAAAAGAGAAATAACTTTTAATTATCAATAAATTACCAAACATGCTGCCGCCGCCATGGAAATGCAAAAACTAGTCTTTTTCCGCGACGCTCCCGCCCCGTGGCAGGGACCCCCACTGGGAGGACCCGACAGCCTGACAACCGTGACGAGCATCTGAAACAGAGCTTTACATAATGGCATGGGGATAATTCAGAAGGACATCACAGCATGCCCACACAAATTAGTGTGAGTGTCCTGTTTCTTACTACGCGCAGGACTGACGAGCATGAGGGGAAAATACGCGAACCGAAATGCCTTATCTTCAGAAATGCAGCCGGCATCCGAACTGGACGATATTGTAAATTCACCTAAATACGAGGCATTGCTGTAGTTGAATTGCAGTACTGTATTAGCCTTACAGTGACAGAATACGATATTGACTCTGTCACTTGTGAAATGGTCAGAATGGTTAGCAGTTATGGTGATCAGTCAACCACCAGGGAATAATCCTTCGTATTCTTATCGTGCTTTACTAACGCGGCCTCAATTGCCCTGAATGCTTCCAGAGATACTTGATGTTCTATACATGCAATTACAACATCCGGGTAACCCATCGAAATGGTGCTATTAAGCATAGTTTTTACACGAACCTGCTCCTGGGAGGGGGCATCAGTGTATTGATCTTTATGCATTTTGTCGCTCCATTCGTTTGCTCTTCACTTGCGGCTAAAAATATAACGTCAAATCACTCAGCATGAAAGAGTGAAAGTTTCAGCACGTTTCCCTTACATAATCTGTCGTTTGTATTCTCTTCAGGCATACCGGAAAGACTAGGTATTGTCACACAACCAATACCATCGACAATCGAGATTTATATCTATTCGGTAATGTTTAAATATAACAAAACCCCGTAAAAACGAGGTTTATGGGTAATTTGTATTGTTGAATAGCATCTGATGAGAAATTGATGCTAATACTATAAACATGCTAGATTAAATCAATCTTGATATCATAGCTTTCAAGACCAGTCATTTTTTCCCGTGCAGTAAACTGGATACTGGTAACTTCTTTCCCGGTCTTTTTCTTAAGCTCAATGATTTTTTTTGTTATATATTCAGAAATATCTGCTTCTGTTTTTGTTTTTAACTCTTCAATGTTCATCATTTCCTCTTTTAGTCTGTTATGACTGTCCTGGTACACAGTAGTGTCAATTATATGGAGCAAACGTATAAAAGATAAGATGAAACATCGCAATAATCAACATACGACGGTCTAAATTTCACACAAACAGATAAAGATGATTATCATTTATTATCAATGCATTAGAATCAAATCAATTCAAGAGTCTCATTGCTGCTTCCAGAATTTCTTCTGAAGTTACATGTCGATCCGCTGCTACATAAATGACTTTATGATCTCCGGTCAGAGATGGAAACCCTGCAGCCATTACAGTGAGGTGTGTTGTTTCGCCATTTGGATATTCACGCATGATGGTGTTAACTCCGGTCATCACTGGCACTACCATTGCTGGTTCAGAGTTAAAAAAAACTATTATTTTTTTCATAATGTTACCGTAATATGTGAGTATCCATCGACTAGACACTAAGCAAAAAAGCTCCCGAAGGAGCCTTCATTTTCACTTTCTTAAATCTAACGACAGATGGCTAACATTTAAGTATTGTGAAATATTATCAAATGTAATCATCATTGATTTACAAAAGATACATTTTGCCCCGAAAGGATTTCTGTCAGAAACATCAAAAGATGATGTTCTATACTGAGAACCATGGCAACACGGGCATCTAAAGTGAATATGGTTTGTAATATTTTCTACCTCAAAGTGCCACTACATGAACAGCTGCAGGGCCTTTAGGTCCGTTCTCAATACCAAATTCGACTTCCTGATTCTCAGTTAACGTTTTGAAATCGTTGCTCTGAATAGCTGAGAAATGCACAAACACATCTTTGCTACCATCTTTCGGCGTGATGAAACCAAAACCTTTTTCAGGGTTAAACCATTTCACTAAACCAGTCATTTTGTTAGACATCATTATTACCTTTTGAAGAAGTTAGCCCTTGGGCAGAATGGTCCGAAAAAAAATATCAGAGAGAAAAACCAACAAGGAAATCTCAAGAGGTACAAATAATAAAATTATAACAATGACTGCTTCAGATAATTTTGTAACAAACCAGAACACCATTAACGCATGATTAACCAACCATAGCAAGGATTACTTTTGTAAAGAAAAACACACGAATGAAACAATAGCTTTATTTATTAATAAAACGTGTCATTCTGTCTAATGACCTTTTATCTTACCCTTAAGATTTCAAGGATTTTGACTCATGGAAGAGTCCTTTTTATTTAAATTTCACATTCAGCGCTAAAAATAATCCGATTTAATATTAATCTACATCTGATATTTTTTATCTCTTAAAGATTCATAAATCCGTTGACAAGTCACTCCTGCGATGTAGCGTTTGTCAGCAATTTCAGCATAAAGCTGAGCTTCTGCTGCAATATCTCCGAGCATGTTGGTGAGCATTCCTTCGGCGGCTTTGGTTGTTTTGCCTCTGACGGCAGCGGCAAGATTTGCGGTATGCTGCGCTGCGTCAAGGCGTATGGCATATTTTGTTGCTTCGGCACGCAGCTGGTTAACACTATCAGACAGATCAGCAGCCCTGGCAGAAATTTCAGCGGCTTTCTGTTGTGCATCTTTAACAGCCTCATCACGGGATATACTTCGCCCCTGTTCAATTATTCGAACAGCAAATTGGACATTTACCTCTTGAGATAATTCGGCAGCATCACGCTCCGCCCATTTTTTTTGCCATCCTCTGTCGCTCCAGACATTACCTACGACAAATCCTACCAACACGAGCAAAATCACCGTGAATATCTGATTCACTGTTCTATCCCCCAGCAGGTTAATTGATCCTACCCACGTAATATGGACACAGGCCTAAGCGAGGTTCTTGTTTTCAA
>ERZ773264.2648-NODE-2648-length-16470-cov-11.745781_pt1 | contig 16470 bp, 17 predicted proteins | sample MGYA00511910_ERZ773264 | MGnify/ENA primary metagenome ERZ773264 (study PRJEB29015, sample SAMEA2737739) | human gut metagenome | biome: human gut; feature: human-associated habitat; material: faeces | place: China | collected 2012 ... | reverse complement strand
GCTGCCGCACCTCGCTCGCCGTATCGGCACTTAGAATTATGCGGTATTGCCTTTGGAATCCACAAAGGATTCCAGCGGCTCTTTGCCTTGAATCCTGCTTGTGTTTGTGGAATATCCGTCATTTCCTTTGCTTTCAGGTACACCTTAAATGTAAGCTCATAAATAGGGGAAAGCACGAGCCGGCATTCGGTTTTCCCGTCCCTTCACTATCAAAAACGTCAAAAATGCCCGCGTTGTTACACGGCAAAATAAAAAAATAAGGGAAGGCCGTTTCCCACAGCTTTCCCACAAAATAATTTCTTCAATCAAGTTGCGCTTGCCTTTTCCACCGTGGCCTGCACCATCCGCAGCTCTTCTGGGAAAATGCAGCTGTTCAGCGCGCCATTCTCCACATTACGCAAACAATCGGCAAGGGGCATCCAGCGCACGGCGCTGATCTCCTCTTTTTGCAGCGTAAATTCTTCGGCATCACGGTCCAGCCAGAGCAGGTACACATTGCTGACCTGGTTATCCTTGAACGGTTTGCCGTGGAACACCGCGGAAAACTGGAAGCTGCGCTGCCCGCACAAAATCAGGTCCTGCGGCTGGGCGGTTACGCCAAGCTCTTCTTTCAACTCCCGCAGAGCGGAATCCACAAAGCCCTGCCCGGCCGGGATATGTCCCGCACTGGAAATATCGTAACAGCCGGGGAAAGAATCTTTCTCGTCACTGCGCTTTTGCAGCAGAACTTCCAGCACGCCGTTTTTGCGGCGTACCAGCCACACATGGCTGGTACGGTGGCGCAGCCCAAGGCGGTGCGCCTCGCTGCGCGGCACAGCCCGGCCGAGGGGGTCGCCCTGCTCGTTGACCAAATCCAGCATTTCTTCCATGGTGTTTCCTTCTTGTCCCTCAACATCCTATGTTCAAATCTCGAATTATAGGCATTATAGCACGCCGGATCCCGCTTGTCACCCACCGGAGGCGGGGGCGCTGCGCGGTTCGGCAATGTTAGCGCAAAACACAAACACCGCGCGGCACACGGCGGCGGTGGCGGTGGTGCTGGCAAAATCGCGCTCGCTTTCAATCACGGCATCGGGGTAATCCTGCAATAATTGCAGGCGGGCGCTGCGCCGTGCCAGAGCTGCGGCGGTTTCGGGGGTGAAAGTCTGCTCCTGTGTTTCCCGTGCCCAACAGGTGGTTTCCTGCACGCAGCCGGGCAAAGCCAGCCGCCCCAGGCGCAGCGGCAGCCACCGTACGCGGGGCGGAACATCCTCCGGCAGTGCGCCGGACCCCGGCAGCTGCCAGCTGCGGCCCAGCAGGGTTAGGGTGCGGCGTTCCGCGCAAGTGCCGGTCAGAACCGGGCGCTGCTGGGTGAACGCCTGCTGCCCGGTGTAGGCCAGCCGCACCCGCGCTGTTACGGTGCCGCTGGCGGGCTGGGGCACGGGCGCACCGCTGCGGTCCAGCTTTTCCGCAGCGGCCAGCAGCATGCCGCTGCCAACGTATTGGCCCGGCTGCACCTGTGCAAAACCGCTGGCAATGTTTACGGCAAGCACCTCGCCGCCTGCACGGGCATAAAGCCCGGTGTTCTGGGCGGGTGGTTCCGCATGTGTCTGCTGGAGGGGCGTACCCTCGGCGGTCAGGCAGCCACCGGTAAAATTCAGGCTGACCCAGCCAAAATCACCGCTGGCTTCCAACAGCTGCTGCGCCTGGGCCAGCTCCGCCTGGCTGGGGCGGCAGCCCTCCCAGATGCCGCTCTGCGCCAGCAGTGTGCGGATGCTTTCCTGTTGGGGAACGGTCAAAAGTTCCAGATCCATGCACCACAAAAAGCCGCCCAGCCAGTGCAGCAGCACAAAAAACAGGCCGATGCCCGCCAGAATGCCGGGGCGGCGCAGCAATCGCTCTGCTAATGGACCGGGGCCGCGCCGCTGCATTTGGATCACCTGCCACCCGCCCGCACCGGCCAGCTGGCAGAGCTTGGCCCAGCCGGCGCCGGACACCACGGCGGTAAAGCCGTCTGCCTGCGGGGCAATGCGTTCCAGCTTCAACCCGGCCTGGGCGGCTTGGCCCAAAAGGCGCTGCGCCCCGCGGCCGCGCACACAAAAACGAATGCTATCTGCTGCCTGAATGCGGCGCTTCATTGGCGTCAACCTCCCACTTGGGTGCAAAATCAATGCGGGCCACCCGCCCGGCAACCGTCAGCCGTTTGCCGTTCAGCGATTCTATTCGCAGCGCAGTGCCATAAAATGTAATAACCGTGCTGCCCACATCCAGCGTGATCTTCTGTGGGGCAAAATCCAGCACCCGGCGGCAGCCATCGGTAACAATGCGCCCGGAGCGGATCTCCAAATCCGGCAGACGGTAAAAATCGGCGTCCGGCTGGCGCAGCAGGTCGTGCAGGGTGGGGGCCGGGGTGTGGCGTTTGGACCGGCGGCGTGGGTGCTGCTTCATGCCAGACCGCCTCCTTTCGTCTGCCGGGAAACACACATGCGAGGATCATTCACCCCAATATACGGCAAAGGCGGTGCAGATATGAAGCAAAAATCAAGCCAAATGCGGTTTGCCCCCTGGCCGGTGGTGCAGGCCGCACTGGCGCTGGCATTGAGCGGCCTGCTGCTGGCCCGGCCCCAGGCAGCGGCGCAGGGCTTTGCGGCGGGGCTGAAGCTCTGCGGCGGCAGCCTACTGCCCGCGCTGTTCCCACTGTTTGTGGTGTGCGGTTTGCTGGGGCCACTGGCTCCGGCGCTGGGGTGGCCGCTGCGGCCTTTGATGCGGCTGTGCGGGATCCGCAGCCCACGGGCCCCGGCGGTGCTGGTGCTGGGCTGGTGTGGTGGATACGCGGTGTGCGCCCAACAGATTGCAGCATTGCGCAAAACGGGGGAACTGCCCCCGCGGGATGCCGCGCTCCTGCTGCTGTTGGGCTGCTGTTCCGGCCCCGGCTTTGTGGTTGGCTGCATTGGGGGGCAGCTGTTTGGCAGCGTGGCGCTGGGGCTGCTGCTGTATGGCTTGCAGCTGGCAGCCAACCTTGCTGCCGCAGCCTGCCTGGTGCTATTTTTGCCAAAGCAGGAATTGCCAGCTGGGCAGGGGAGCAGTCAACAAAAGAGCGTGACCTTCCCACAGGCCATCAGCAATGCGGTGCAAAGCAGCCTGACGGTGTGCGGCTGCGCGGTGTTCTGCCGTGTGGTGGGCAGTGTGTTGGGGCAGGGGATGCCTGATGGTGCGCGGCCTTACCTGAACGCTGCGCTGGAAATCTCCGCAGGCTGCGCAGATTTTGCCGCTGCAGGCAGCGTGGCGGGGGTGTGCCTGTGCCTGAGCCTGCTGGGGATATCGGTGCTTGCCCAGCTGGCGGCGCTGCTGCAGGGGACGGTGCCGCTGGGGCTGCTGCTGGCCGCACGGGTGCTGCATTTTGTGTTTTTGCAGGGGCTGCTGCACTTGTGCATTCCGCTGGTACCGGGGCAGGCGGCTGTGTTCACCAGTCTGGCCCCGCAGGTGGTCGTTATGAAGCGTACCGCGTGGGATACGGCGCTGGCAATTGCATTCTTTTTGTGCGCTGCACTGTATCAACTTTACAAAACCTGCCAAAGCTCTTATAATAATACTATTCCGGCAGCGCACCGCAGCCGTGCAGACGGCCCGCGGTGAACCGCTGCCAAACCTTGCAGTATTGGAGGAAAGCGGATGTTCAAAAAGCCGCCCTATGGCACAAAAATCTCTCCGGCGTGTGCTTACTGCACCCACGGCTCTCCGGCGGCTGACCAGAAAATGGTTCTGTGCAAAAACCGGGGCGTGGTTTCGCCCTATTTTGCCTGCCGCAAGTTCCGGTATGACCCGCTGCTGCGCGTGCCGCACCGGCAGGAACTGCCGCATTATGACCCCAAAGATTTCAGCCTGGAGGACTGATATTTCATGCCCGATTTGAAAAACGTACCACCCTCGCCGCGCCCCCGCCGTTTGAGCCAGCTGAAAGATGCCTGGAAGAACAAGCGCTCGGTTACCATCGTTTACCTGTTGCTGCGTGCCTCGGTCATTCTGGTGCTGATTGCCCAGATCTTTAACCGCAACTTTGAAAATGTCTTTTTGTGTGTGCTGACGCTGTTCCTGTTCGGCGTGCCCAACATGGTGCAGCACCGGCTGGACATTGAACTGCCAAATACGCTAGAAATTATCATCCTGCTGTTTATCTATGCGGCGGAAATCTTGGGCGAGATTAACGCCTATTACGTTACCTTCCCCTATTGGGATACCGTGCTGCACACCCTGAACGGCTTTTTATGCGCGGCCGTCGGGTTCTCTTTGCTTGATATCCTCAACCGGGAGGAAAAGATCGGCTTTTCGCTCTCCCCGCTGTACCTGGCCATTGTGGCATTCTGCTTTTCCATGACGGTTGGCGTGATCTGGGAATTTTTTGAGTGTACCATGGACCAGCTGTTTTTGCTGGATATGCAAAAGGATTCCGTGGTCAACACCATTGGCAGCGTGATGCTGGACCCCACCGGCGGTAACCATCCCGGTGTCATCCGCAATATCACGGATGTGATCGTGGTGCAAAGTGACGGCACCCAGACGGCCCTTGGTCTGGGCGGCTACCTGGATATTGGCCTGCTGGATACGATGGAGGACCTTTTCGTCAACTTTATCGGTGCGTTCACGTTCTCGATTATCGGCTATTTCTATGTGCGCAGCCGCGGTAAAAACAAGTTTGCCAAGCGCTTTATCCCCGTGGTGAACGAAGAACCCCAGCCCCAAACGAAAAACACCTCTGCAGAAGACGCACCTGAAACGAAAAAAACGAAAGAATAATCAACAAAACAAGCGCCCTGTTGTGAAAAACACAGCAGGGCGCTTGAATTCTTGTACAGGAAACACAAAAATAAACCGCGAAGGATTACCAAACGGAACCCTGCGCGGTTTATGGAGCTGGTGGCCGGACTTGAACCGGCGACCTGCTGATTACGAATCAGCTGCTCTACCAACTGAGCCACACCAGCACAACAATAATAGTATACTGGATTTTTGGCACAAGTCAAGGGGAAACGGGGCAAAAGTTGAAAAAATATTCTGGGTGGGATACTTTTGTTCATGACAATCAAAAAGGTTACAATCATCCCCTGCGTGGATTTTAACATGCAGGAGGTTAAAATTTTGTGCAACATTCATAGTTTATTTTCGACAAAACTGTGCTATAATTCAAATTGAAAGATTATGGCTATCTGTAATCTTTTACCACAAAAACCGCAAAAACAGGCGTAAAAGCGTGCGGGCTGGCCCGGCGGCTGACGCCTGGCTGCACAGGAGGTACCATATTGGCCGAAAAATCAGTCGAATTAGACAGAATCGAACTGGCCGCCGCCATTTTTGGCAACTGTGACCAGAACGTAAAACTGCTGGAAAATGAGTTCCACGTCACGGCGGTCTGCCGCGGCTCCCTGTTAAAGTTTACCGGTGAGCCAAAAGACGTGGAAGCTGCTGTGCATGCAGTGGACGGCATGGTGACCCTGATGCAGAACCACACCCCGCTGGAGGAACAGACAGTGCGCTACTGCATCAGCCTGGCCCGCGGCGGCGAGGAAAAGCGCCTGCGGGAACTGAACGATGATTTTGTCGCCGTTACCGCCAAAGGCCGCCCCATCCACCCCAAAACGCTGGGCCAGAAAGAGTACCTCTCCGCCATTCGCGCCAACTCCATCACCTTTGGCGTGGGGCCTGCCGGTACGGGCAAAACCTACCTGGCTGTGGCCATGGCGGTCAAGGCGTTCAAGTCAAAAGACGTCAGCCGCATTATTTTGACCCGCCCCGCCGTGGAAGCGGGGGAGAAGCTGGGCTTTCTGCCCGGTGATTTGCAAAATAAGGTGGACCCCTATCTGCGCCCGCTGTATGACGGCCTGTTTGACCTGCTGGGGGCGGAAACCTTCCAGAAGCTGGTAGAGAAGCAGGCCATTGAGGTGGCCCCGCTGGCCTACATGCGCGGCCGCACGCTGGACGATGCCTTTATCATCCTGGATGAAGCCCAGAACACCACCCCCGAACAGATGAAGATGTTCCTGACCCGCATGGGCGTGGGCAGCAAAGTGGTAGTGACGGGCGATGTGACCCAGGTGGACCTGCCGGAAAAGACCCGAAGCGGCCTGGTGGATGCCCTGCATATATTAAAGGGGATTGACGGCATTGCGCAGGTTTACCTGACCGAAAAGGACGTTGTGCGCCACCGCCTGGTACAGCAGATCGTAAAAGCCTATGAGCGTGCCGCCCAGCCGCCCAAGCGGGCCCCGCAGGCCAAGCCGGAAACGGCAAATGCGTAACGGATAGAGTATAAAAATAAAAATGATTTATAAACGGTGCCCAACGGCACCGAACAAAAGCACAGTCAGGAGGCAGATTTCCTATGTCTAACAAAGTATTGATCACCAATGAGCAGAACGCGGTCAAAGTTCCTTCGGGGCTTCGCATCCTGATTCGCCGCAGCTGCAATGCGGTGCTGGAATACGAAAACTTTGACGGCCCGGCAGAGATCAGCGTGACCTTTGTGGATAACGCCCGCATCCACGAGCTGAACAAGCAGTACCGGGATAAGGATGCCCCCACCGATGTGCTCAGCTTCCCCATGGCAGAAAACGGGGAGTATGATATCGACGAGGACAACGGCTGCAAGATTCTGGGCGATATCGTGATTTCTATGGAGCGCGCCATGGAACAGGCCGAACTGTACGGCCACAGCCTGCAGCGCGAAGTTGCCTATCTGACGGTACATTCCATGCTGCACCTGCTGGGCTATGACCATGAATCCAGCGGGCTGGAAGCGGTACGTATGCGCGAAAAAGAGGAAGCTGTTCTGATGCAGCTGGGCCTGCCGCGCACCGTCAGCTACACCAACGACGAAGTGTGAGCTGTACATGAAGCCCAAGAAAAAGAATCGCATGCTGACGGACCTTGCCCGGTTTGGGCACGGCTTTGTTTACGCATGGCACGGCATCTGCGCAGCTGTTTTGGAGGAACGCAACTTCCGCTTCCATCTGTGTGCGGCACTGTATGTATTTGCCGCGGCGCACATGGCGCGCATTGACGCCACCGGCGTGGCGCTGCTGGCCATCTGCGTGTTTATGATGCTTGGCATGGAGCTGATGAATTCCGCCGTGGAGCGCGCAGTGGATAAGCCGGATACCACCCACTGGTGGAGCGCCGGTGCCGCCAAAGATATGGCGGCTGGAGGCGTGCTGGTCACAGCGTTTGGTGCGGTGGTCGTGGGCATCTGCCTGTTTGGCAACGCGGCTGCTCTGAACGCCATCTGGACCAGCGTGACGACAACGCCGCTCAGCACGGCGCTTTGGGTGCTTTCGCTGGTGCTGGCCTACCTGTTCACCTTCCGCCTTGGCAAGCAGGAACAGGTCAAAACCCCAAAAGAAAATAAAACCGAAGAAAAATAAGGCCCGGCTGCCCAACCGTGCAGCACGGGTGAACCCAACCGGGCCAAATAGCCCGCAGATTGCAGCAGATTGAAAGAGAAGGTACGAATGCAGAAGAACCACAATGAACCTGAAATGCCCTCCAGCGTGTTTGTGGCCCTTGTGGGCCGCCCCAACGTGGGCAAATCCAGCCTGACCAACCACCTGGTTGGCGAAAAAGTTGCCATCGTGACCCAAAAGGCACAAACGACCCGCAACCGTATTACCGGCATTATCACCAAGGGGCCGGTACAGTATGTGCTGCTGGATACCCCCGGCATCCATAAGCCGCGCAACCGGCTGGATTCCCGCATGACCCAGACCGCCGCCGCCAGCCTGAAGGATGTGGATGTGACCCTGATGCTGTTTGAGCCTACCGGGGAATTTACCGAATCCGAGCTTGGCATGGTGGAAGCCCTGCGCAAAGCAGGTCCGGCGATCGCGGTCATCAACAAGGTAGACCTGCTGAATGATTTTGCCGCGCTGGAAGCCCGCAAAAAGCAGGTGGAAGAGTTCGGTATTTTTGATGCGATCGTCACCGTTTCCGCCAAGGATGGCACTGGCTGTGAAGAATTGTTCCCGCTGCTGAAGCAGTACGCCAACCCCGGCCCGCATTACTTTGACGACGATGCTTTTACCGATATGCCGGAAAAAGAGCTGGTGGCCGAGCTGGTGCGTGAAAAAGCCCTGCTGTTCATGCGGGAAGAAATCCCCCACGGCATTGCCGTTACGGTGGAAAGCTTCAAAGAACGCCCGGACAGCGATTTGATCGATATCAGCGTGGAGATTTGCTGCGAGCGCAAGAGCCATAAGGGCATGATCATTGGCAAGGGCGGCCAGATGCTGAAAAAGATTGCCTCCGCCGCCCGCATGGACTGCGAGGAACTGCTGGGCGCCCGCGTGAACCTGCAATGCTGGGTAAAGGTGCGCGAGGACTGGCGCGATAACGACCGCCTGCTGGATAACCTCGGTTTTGCCAAGCCGTAACAGCGGGAAGACTGCGCGAACCCTGTCCAACCACATGGTTGGACAACTTTTCCACGCATGGATCGGTATGATGGTGGCAAGCTAATCCGTAAAGGGGGCGGGCCATCATGCCAGGAAATGCTGAAACCGACGGAATCCGCGCCGCACAGTGGCAGAAATTTGCTGCCAGCGGCAGTATTTATGACTACCTTGATTACCGCAGCACTGCGCCGCAGGGCATAACCACGGGGGAAAACAATGCAGATCAACACAATGGGGCTTGTCCTGCGTGCGGTCCGGGTGGGCGAAGCCGACCAGATCCTGACAGTGCTGACACCGGGTAACGGGGTGCTGTCAGCATCCGCCCGCGGCAGCCTGCGGCTGAAAAACAAGCTGTTCAGTGCCTGCGGGCTTTTCTGTTATTCAGAATTTGCCATTACACTGGGCCGCAAAACCAATTTTATTGACAGCGCCGCTGTCAGCAAGGTGTTCCACGGGTTAAGCAAAACCGTGGAAGGCACCGCCCTGGCAGCCTATCTTTCGGAGCTGACCATCACGCTGGCGCCGGAGCCGCCGGAATCGGCGGACTGCCTGCGCCTGCTGCTGAACACCCTGTACATGACCGCTGAGCAAAAACGCCCGCTGCGCCAGCTGAAAGCCATCTATGAAATGCGCACCATGACCCAGGCGGGATACATGCCGGGGGTGCTGGCCTGCGATGTATGCGCCCGGTATGACGGCTGTGATTTTTACCTGGATCCGGTAGCGGGCCGTCTGCTGTGCGCCGACTGCGCCGCCAAAGAGCACCGCGCCCCCAACCTGGACCCCGGTGCACTGTATGCGCTGCGGCATATCTGTTTGGCAGAAGATGCCAAACTGTTCAACTTTACCCTGACAGACCAAAGCCAGCGCCGCCTGGGCCGTGTGTGTGAACAGTACGTGGCGGCTCACCTGGACTATCAGCCCAAAAGCCTTGAATTTTTGCACGGTGTGCTGGAATAACCGTGCACGATAGATGATACGATAAAATAAGATTTTTGACCCATCTGACCCAACAGGAGTAACCAATTTATCTATGGACGTTTCCTACCGTACAACCCTGGAACTGGATAAAATTATTGCCCGTGCGGTGCAGTTGTGCACCTGTGCGGAAACCAAAGAGATGATGCGCGCCATTGAGCCGTTTGCCACAACGGAGGAGGAGCGCTACGCCCTGGCCCAGACCAACGCCATCAACGCCCTGCTGCTGAAAAACGGCAGCCCGCGCTTTGGCGCTGTGCATGAAGTGCGCCGCGTGGTGGCCCATGCGGCCAAGGGCGGCATTCTTTCAATGGGCGAGCTGCTGGAAATTGCTGCAGCGCTGCGCAATTTTTCCGGCCTGGCCCAGTGGTACGGCCTGACCGACCACGATATGCTGCCCACCGATGACCTGTTCTTTGCCCTGGCTCCTCAGCCGGTGCTGGAAAAGCAGATCGGCGAGTGCATCATTTCGCCGGAAGAAATGGCCGATACCGCCTCCGTCACCCTGCGCGACCTGCGCCGCAAGATCCGCGCGACGGAGGACAGCATCCGCACCAAGCTGGATGCCATCATCAAAAACTCTACCACCAACAAATTTTTGCAGGATGCGGTGGTTTCCATCCGCAACGGCCGCTATGTTGTGCCGGTTCGTGCCGAGTACCGCGGCGAAGTCGGCGGCGTCATCCACGATGTTTCCTCCACTGGCTCCACCGTGTTTGTGGAACCCACCGCTGTGGTGGAAGCCAACGCCCGCATTATGCAGCTGCACGCCCAAGAGCAGGAGGAAATCACCCGCATTCTGACGGCGTTCTCCGGCCAGGTGGCATCGCTGGAGCCGCAGTTCAGCTACAGCTATGACGCTATGTTGCAAATTGACCTGCTGCTGGCCAAAGCCCGCCTTGCGGTGGAGCAGAACGCCTTTATGCCGCAGGTGAACGATAGCTGCCGCTTTGCACTGAAAAAAGCCCGCCACCCGCTGATCGACAAGAAAAAGGTCGTGCCCGTGGATATTGCCCTGGGCGAAAAATATGATACCCTTGTCATCACCGGCCCCAACACCGGCGGCAAAACCGTCAGCATCAAAACGGCCGGCCTGCTGAACGCGATGGCCCAGCACGGCTTCTTGATCCCGGCGCACGAAAGCAGTACCGTCTGCCATTTTGATGAATACCTGGTGGACATCGGCGATGAACAGAGCATTGAACAGAGCCTGTCCACCTTCTCCGGCCATATGAAGCGGATCACCGGCATTCTGGAGCTGGCCGGCCCCGATACCCTGACCCTGATCGACGAACTTGGTGCCGGTACCGACCCGGCAGAGGGCGCGGCGCTGGCCGTCAGCATTCTGGAAAGGCTGCGTAAGCAGGGCACCTTGCTGATGGCCACCACCCACTACGCCGAGCTGAAAATTTACGCGCTGGAAACCCCTGGCGTGGTGAACGCCAGCTGTGAGTTTGATGTGGAAAGCCTGGCCCCCACCTACAAGCTCAGCGTGGGCGTGCCCGGTAAGTCCAACGCGTTCCTCATCAGTGCCAAGCTGGGCATTCCGGAAAGCGTCATCGATGCCGCCCGTAATCATATGTCCAACGATGATAAGCGGCTGGACAGCGTTCTGGCCCAGCTGGATGATTTGAAGCTGCAGCTGAAAGCCGCTGAGGACGAAGCCGAAAAGGCCCGCTATGAAGCAGAGCATGCCCTGGAAAGCGCCGAGAAAAAGCGTGATGCCCTGATCAAACAGGGCGAGGAAGAGCTGGAAGCCACCCGCCGCAAAGCCCATGAGCTGATGCAGGGTGTGCAGAACCAGGCATATGCCCTGACGGACGAGCTGCGCCGCATCCAGAAAGATGAAAAGACCAACGCCGCCGCCCGTGCTGTGCGCGCCCGCGAAATTGCCCGCAAGGATACAGAGCAGCTGCTGAACCGTACCGAGAAAAAGCAGCCCAAGCGCCAGTTTGTACCGCTGAAAGAGGTCAAGCCCGGCCAGGAGGTCGTGATCGCGGAGCTGGACCAGCACGCCGTGGTGCTTTCCCGCCCGGACAAAAACGGCATGGTGGAAGTGCGCGCCGGTATTTTGAAAACTAAGGTCCCCCTGACCGGCCTGTGCGCCCCCGATAAGATGGATAAGCGCACCCAAAAGCAGGAACCGCCGCGCACCCGCACCCGCGTGGAGCTGAACCATGACCGCAAGTCCAGCATGGAGCTGAACCTGCTGGGCTACACCGTGGAAGAAGCCCTGGCCGAAGTGGACCGCTTTTTGGACCACGCCATGCTCAGCAACCAGAACACCGTGTATATCATCCACGGCAACGGCACCGGCGCGCTGCGCAACGCCATCCAAAAGCACCTGCGCACCCACCGCGGGGTCAAATCCTTCCGCCTTGGCCGCTATGGTGAGGGCGAGAGCGGCGTGACCGTTGTGGAACTGAAATAACGGCGGATTTGCTTCAAAATTGAACAAAAACGGGTACGCTGTGAAATAATCTAGTACATTTTCCCGCATTTATCTATAGCACACGCCGCCCGCGCGTGCTATTTTATTATTAAGGTATATCTGAAAACAAAGAAAATGACGGATATTTCGCAAACACAAGCAGGGGTTAAGGCTTTTTAGCGCAAAATCCCGCTGTGTTTGTAGAAACAGACTGAATTTTCGACTTTTCAGATACACCCTAGGGGAATGCCCCAGGGGCAGCGCTGTACCGCTGCCCGCATACACTGTAACGGCCGCGCTGCCCCGCGGCTGCGAAAGAAGGATACCATGAAACCTGATTTGGAAAACTCCCGCAGCTTTGCCATGACGCTGGCCCACCGCGCAGTGCGCGATGTGCGGCGCGATGGCTTCCGCCAGCTGCGTAACTATGTGGATATGTGCGCCCTTTTGGCGCAGCGTCCGGACTTAAAGCGCTTTTTTGACCATGCGCAGACCGTCTTGCAGCGCACCGACAGCCTGTATTATAAATTGATCAACAACCTTGTGGAACAGGTCAACGAGGATGCCATCTGCACCGCAGGCATCAACCTTGGGTTTGATGCCATCATCAGCTGTGCTTCCAACAACCGCAAGCAGAACGGGGAGACCCGTTCCTGGCTGAATGTGGGCTTTTGCAGCGCTCCGGAGCTGGACGATGCCATTATTCAGGCAGAGGCCGGTTCTAGCTATGCCTGGGTGCTGTATGCGGACGAGGACCTTACCCCGAAAACGGTCGCCATGCTGCAAAGCCATACCCACAGCGTGTTCTTTGTTCTGTTTGATGCCCAGAAATTTAATGAAGCAACCATGGAACGCGTTGCCGGGTGCAATAACGTGATCACACTGCTGTGCCTGCATGAGCCGGAAATTACCACCGAAGCCTGCCGCGCAGCCAACGCCATGCGCAGCAAACAGATGTTCTATGGCTTTTTGGTGGAAATGGGGCGGGCAGATGCCGCCCAGGCCGTGAATACCGACTGGCTGGATGTGCTGGCCCAGTATGGCCTGTTCTGCGTTTATACCCGCAAGCCGGATATGGATCAGCAAACCGCGGATGCTATGTACCGCCAAATCGTCCACAGCCGCATTGGCAGCGTTGCGGTCCCCGTCCTGCTGCTGGATTGGGAACATGATGTAAAATACCTGAACCGCATGATCACCCCCAAAACGGAACTGGGCCAGTGCATCCCGGAGGGGAAAACTTTCCCGCTGAATTTTGACTGAACTGTAGAATAAATAAAACCGGCAGCTTTCCCGCTGAAATAAAGGGGAAAGCTGCCGGTTTTCGTTTATTGTTTATGGAAAATAAGGGACTGAATGTACCCTGGAAGCGCTGCTTATAATACCAAAGCGCTGGGGTCAATGCCATAGCCCAGCAGAACCGCCAGATTGCAGCTGCACAGCGTGCGCAGGCCGTGGTCCAGGTCAGCTTGGTTCAGCGGCGGCATGCCATTGCGTACCCAGGGCAGCAAAAGGCCCATCATGGCGCCCGATAAAAAGTTGCCGGTAAACTGGCAGTCGCGCTCGGTTGCGCTGGGCACCAGCGAGAGTAGCCGCTGGCCAAACATCTCGCTTAAGTAATGGAACACATATTCCTGCAAACAGTTCTGCCCGGTGTAAGCCAGCGCGTTTACATAAAAGGTCTTGTTCTGCAAAAGGTATTCTTCCAGATCCGTCAGCAGGGTGGACCAGCTGGCGTAATGGCCGCGCGTTACCAAAAACTGCGTTGCACCACTTTGGAAATACCAGTTCACCAGGTCGAATTTATCCTCAAAATGGTAATAAAAGGTGTTGCGCCCAACCCCGGCATGCTCCACAATATCGTTTACCGAAATTTTTTCCAGCGGGGTGGTAACCATCAGTTCCGTCAGGCTCTGCGCCAGCAATTCCTTGGTTTTGTTGGTACGGGACATCCCTTTTCTCCTTTTCCATGCAGCAAATAGATAAAAACTCATATCATGCTTATCAGATATTATAGCACACAGGCGAAAAAAATTCTACCATCCAAACCCAAAAGCGCGCAAAAAAGCGCGCAAATGCAGCGGTATTTGCCAGCTTTTGGCTGCGCTGCGGCCCGCTTTTTTGCACATACTGTGTAGGGAAGGGGATGAAACCATGCCAACCAATGGCTTACGATATCTGCGCCGTGTGGCGGCCCTGCTGGCGGCTGGCGGCGTTCTGGCGGCGGGGCTGCTGTTTGCCCTGCGGGCAGAACTGCCGGATACCTTTGTGCTGGAGCAGGGGCAGCCGCTGGCGGTAGAAAGCATGCCGTTCCTGCAAGCCGCCCCCGCCGTTCCTGCGGGCAGCGCTGCCCCCGCGGGTGTAACGGCTGCGGATAAAAGCGCGAATGTAACCCTGACCCTGCTGGGCCTGCCGGTCAAAACCGTGCGCACGGTGCAGCAGCAGCGGCGAACCGTCCAGCTGGGCGGCACCCCCTTTGGGGTCAAGATGTTCACGGATGGGGCGCTGGTCGTTGCGTTCAGCGATATCTATACCGTCCATGGCAGCGAGAACCCGGCCAAAGAAGCGGGCCTGCGCCTGGGCGACCTGATCACCCAGGCAAACGGCATCCCGGTGCGCACCAATGAGGAACTGACCGACGCCATTGCCGCCGCGGCGGGCGGCAGCGTGGAACTACGCTACCTGCGCGGGCAAAACCAGATGACCTGCACCCTTACCCCGGTCAGAGAGCGCGGCACCGATGCCCCGCGGGCGGGCATCTGGGTGCGGGATTCTTCGGCGGGCATTGGCACTTTGACCTTTGCGGATACCGAACACGGGACGTTTGCCGGGCTGGGACACGCGGTTTCGGACAGTGATACCGGCACGGATTTAACATTGCTGACCGGGGAAGCCGTTTCCGTCACCATTACCGGCTGCCGCCGCGGCAGTGCGGGCAGCCCGGGGGAGCTGCGGGGCGAATTTGGCGGTCAGCAGCCCTTTGGCGACATCAAAGCCAATACTTCGACCGGTGTGTACGGCGTTTTGACAAATTCCGCGCAGGCAGGGGAGAACATCCCCGTTGCCAATCTTCAGGAAGTGTACCCCGGCGAAGCAGAGATCGTGAGCACGATATCCGGCCAGACGGCACAGCGCTTTGCCGTCCGTATTGAGCGGGTCAACATGACAGCTTCGGACCCCAACCGCAACCTGCTGCTGCGCATTACTGACCCGGAACTTTTACGGGCAACGGGCGGCATTGTGCAGGGCATGAGTGGTAGCCCCATTGTACAGGACGGCTGCCTGGTCGGCGCGGTGACCCATGTGCTGGTCAACGACCCAACCCGCGGCTATGGCATCTTTGCTGCAACCATGCTGAAACGTGCCGATGCCGTGCAGGGAAGGTAATTTCCTGGGAAAAAGTGCGCATCGCACGTTTTTTACGAAAATGGTAAAACCGGAAAAGAAAAGCAAAAAGAAAACCGAACAACATCGCAGCAAGGGCAGGGGAGAGGACACGAAATGATCCGGAACCTGTCGATAATTACGAATAGGCGGGGATTTTTGAAAGAAAAGAAAGTACGATTCTGCTTGCATGACATGGTAAAATATGGTAAAATTCTCAATGTAGAGAGCGGCAGGCAGCCGCAGATCCGAATAACAGCTCCGGGCACCGCAAAAACCGCCGTCCGCTGGGCTGAACATGCAAGGGGAGGAATTTTTGGATGGATAAGATCAAGTTTTTGATGACCGATACCGGCGCGCAGACCACGCAGCTTTGCCGCCAGGCACTGGAATCCAAGGGAATTGATGTGACTGTATGCGAGAAAAACGGTTCGCAGGCGCTCAAATCCCTGCTGGAAGAGCACCCGCAGGCCGTTCTGCTGGATGCGTTTATGCCGGATCTGGACGCCATCACGGTCAAACAGCGCTATGAAACCCAGGATACCCGCGGCGGCCACACAACGTTCTTTGTGACCGGTGCATTCCAGAGTGAGGAAGTGGAGCAGGATTTGCTGGATAACGGTTTCTCGTTCTTTTTCGTTAAGCCGTTTGATGAAAACGTTCTGGTCAGCCGCGTACTGAAAGCCGCCGGTTCCACCAGCCGCCCGCAGCCGGTATCGCAGGATTGCGATGAGCTGACGGTGACAGAAATTCTGCATCAGGTCGGCGTACCGGCGCACATCAAGGGCTATCAGTTCCTGCGCGACGCCATTCTGCTGGCCGTGAGCGACCATGACTATATCAACGCTGTAACCAAGCGCCTTTACCCGGAAATCGCCAAGCGCAACGCCACCACGGCTTCCCGCGTGGAGCGCGCCATCCGCCACGCTATTGAAGTCGCCTGGGACCGCGGCGATGTGGATACCCTGAACAGCTACTTTGGCTATACCATCCACAACCTGAGAGGAAAACCCACGAACAGCGAGTTCATCGCAATGATCAGCGATAAGATCCGCCTGGATAAAAAGCAGCGCAGGGCGTGAGGCAAAACGACATTCTGTGGTTGAAAAACTGGCTGATTTGAGCACTGCGCTTACGCCTATAAATCCCGCCCTTTATTGCGGTGAAATGATAAAAACACACGTTTGACCCAATAAATAATCTAGGGCAATACCGCATAATTCTAAGTGCCGATACGGCGAGCGAGGTGCGGCAGCT
>ERZ773264.2645-NODE-2645-length-16480-cov-10.216621_pt1 | contig 16480 bp, 12 predicted proteins | sample MGYA00511910_ERZ773264 | MGnify/ENA primary metagenome ERZ773264 (study PRJEB29015, sample SAMEA2737739) | human gut metagenome | biome: human gut; feature: human-associated habitat; material: faeces | place: China | collected 2012 ... | reverse complement strand
CCCGGCCGGGGGAGGTGGCACGCAAGTGCCGAAAGGGGAACGGCTGTCGAGCGGAAGCGAGACTGAGAGGTTGGACAAAGGACGCCTTTAGCGTGAGCGAAGATGACGGAGAGGTTTTGCAGCGTTTCCGGGAGTCCCGGAAACGGATGAAATTCCAGAAACTCCCGCGAACTTAACCGATATAGTAATACTTATTTATCCGACCCATGTCTGCTTCACACGGGTTAGCAGACACAAATCTGTAACTTTTTATTGGTGGAGTGCACAAACCTTGGGGGGATATATTGGGCAATCTCTACAAGAAATGGCTGATTTTGGATAAAAACAGACGCAAATTCCGTTTTTGTGTCCATTTGGACACTTGCATGGACAAGGCCAAATTTGGTAAAATAACACCAGTGAAAGGGCCGGGCGGCCAGGCGGAAAAATCAGCGCCCCGCCACCGAATGACACCTTTTGCATCCCGGGCTGTGTAGGATAGTACCAGCAGCCGGGAACACCCCGCGAAACTGAAAACTTTGGCAAACCTGGCGTGAGCCGGGGACGCAAAGCTTGGAGTCTTTTGTGCTGGCATTCCCCGGAGGGAAACGCCAGAAAAGCAGAAGATAGTTCGGCTGCATTCAACACCGCTGTGACAGGCGGAGTGCGGATGCGGCCTTTTTTGTTGCCAAGGCATCGGGAATGGACACGACCCCGGACTCTATACCAAAGGAGGGCATGAAAAATGCGTAAAAATCTTGCAAAACACACGGCGAAAAAGCTTCCGCTGGCCAAACGGGTGCTTGCGTTGTGCTTCGCGCTGATTTTCGTGTGCAGCTGTCTGCTGCCCGCCTTTGCAAACGGTACGGGCGTGGAGCTTGACACGCCGGACACCGAAGTAGTGGAGGCCGCCGACCCCGGCACGGAGCCGGAACCCATGGATCTCTACGACGAGCCCGCGGCGCTGGATGATGACTTCGCCGTGGCCGACGAGCCCGCGGCGCTGGATGATAACTTCGCCGTGGCGGACGAGCCTGCGGCCATGGATGACGACTTCGCCGTGGCGGACGAGCCCGCGGCGCTGGATGATGACTTCGCCATGGGCGACGAGCCCGCGGCACAGGGCGATGAGGTGGAAAAACCCGTCGTGGACGACGAGCCCGCAGCCATGGACAATGAGGTGGAAAAACCCGTCGAGGGCGGCGAGCCCCCCGTGGCCGATGACACCCCTGCCGCAGAGGGCGCGACGAAGACCACCACCGACGCAAGCGGCAACATCGTCTATGAGTACGACACCAGCGGCACGACGTTCCCCGATGACGACGCGGCCGCGCTCCCCGATGGCGACCAGGTGCTGGATCAGATGGACGCGGCGTTCTCCATCCCCACCAACATCTACCACTTCTGGCTCAAGAAGATGAGCGATTACGACCTCGCGGACATCGCCGCCGACGCCGAGACCGCTGAGATGACCGTGGAACAGTATCTGGCCATGTACGGCACCGACAAGGGCTGCTACCACATCATGACCGCCGCCGACGGCGCGAACCTGAAAGACTATCAGTTCGCGGACCCCACCTCCAACGATGACCCCGAGGGCAACAGCCGCACCTTTGCAGGCTGGTACTACACCGACGAGCTGGGCGACGAGCAGAAGTTCGTGTTTGACGAGCACCTGTACGTTTCCGAGGGCACAACCGTGGAAGTCTACGCGAAGTGGAAGAAGCCGGAAGCTACCAAGAGCGTTACGCTTGACGGCCAGACCATCAGCTTCAAAGTAGAGGGTGCAACAACACTGAATGTTGAGGCACTGGATGCAGATACTCAGGACAAATTGTTAAATGAGCTTGTGCAAAAGGTTGACTCAGAAGAGTATAACACTCTTTATACATTCAATATCAGCCCCAAAGATGAGGGCGGCCTTGAGCTTGAGCAGACCAGCAAAGTTACCATTTCCGGTCTGGACCTCACCTCGGCGGCAGACGTAAAAGTCTTCCATCAGGGCGCTGATCTGGAAGAGCTGAAAGTGAATGTTACCAGCGATGGTGACTTGACGTTCACGACCAACGGCTTCTCTCCGTTTGCAATTCTGGTTGCAGACCTGTCCAAAGCAAATGACAGTGATAGCAGCGATGCAGATGACCGGATGGCAGAATTGGCAAATGAAGATAAAGCATATACGGTCTATAGTGATGGCAGTAACATTGAAATGCCGTTGAATGGAACGTATACGATAACAGGAAAAGCATATTATCCGAATTTTTATACAAACTATCATACTTGGACGATTGAGTCTGGCGATGATGTGGTATCTTTCACCTCGGAGAAAAATATTCAGAATCCGACAATTAAAGGTAAGTCTGTAGGTACGGCAAAACTCAAACACACTTACTATATTTATTACGGCAATCGAAAGTACGATTTTGATGCTCAGGAGTTTACCATCAATGTAACTAAGTTTGAAGATAAGTACAGTGGCAGTGCTTATATCTACTTCTTGAAATTGCCTACTGGCGACCCGATGAACAATGACACAGGCGAGTGGGCACCTACGGCAAATCAGAGTAAGTTGGAAGCAAAAATCAGTACGGCAGGTGCTACTTGGACGAATGGCTACACTAATGATAACAGTGCAATTCCGAACAAAAATATTGTAACAGGAAACGGCCAGATTCTGACAAATTATATCACTTCGTGGCCAGATGGAAGCACAGGAACGACCTGGACGGTGAAAAAGGATGATCTGACTACAGGAGGTTACTTTACATCGATCTGGAACGAGATAAGCAAAAACTACATTGAATCCATAAAAAATGACACGGGTATCAATGACCTGACAGTAGGTGATATTACTGAAATCGTCCTGACGCCCCGAAAGATTTCTCGTAATAACGGTGGAAATCAGAACTATCATATCGATTGCGCGATCAGCGTTGTTACCAAGAAAGCCTTTACCGCGAAGTTCATGGTAAAAGACCCGACGAAAGGAGAAGAAAAGTGGTCGCAGGTCGATTCCGGGAACTACAAAGAGGGCGAAGCTGTTATCAAGACTACGGCTGTAACGATTGGAACAACAAAAACTACTGTTGAGGGCGTGAGGTATGAGCTGAAAGGCTGGTACACGGAAGACCCGCTGGGAGATATCAATGTTCACGGTCCATTGATTGAAGACGATGAATGGCTGAAACGGGGAACAAACGATTATGGATATCTGACAACGAGCACGGATGCGGTCCGTGAGGATGGCACAGTTTATTTCTACGCTGTATGGGAACCTGAGACACAGAAGCCGATTCGGACGATCACGAAAAAGGTGGAAGGTCTGTTTGGTGACCGTAGCAAGCAGTTCAGAATCGTAGTAACAGGCCCGAATGACTTCCGTCAGGAATTTACTCTGGCACATGGGGAGCCTGGAACGCTGAATAATTTGATGGTTCAGGTCGGAGACGTCATTACCATTACGGAATATGATGCAAGCGATTATGATACCACAGCTCAGATCTACTACCCGAACACTTCTAACGGATTGCTTGGAGCCAATGGACAGGAGTTCACAGGCGAAAACGAAAAAACTACTACGATTACCATCACGGATGATATGATCGATCTGGACGAGATCAATATCACTGTTACCAACGAAAAGGACGCCCAGGTTGACAACGGTGTCCTCCTCGACACCCTCCCCTACATCCTGATCCTCGTGGTCGTCGCGGGCGGCGGCGTGCTGCTCTTCCTCCGGAAACGGAAGAACGACGACGATGAATAAGCCAACTTCCAAGCCAAATAAAATCACGAAAGGAGGTGGATGGATGGCAAAAGAAAAAGCCAAAGGAGGCCCGCAGCCCGCACAGCGCCTGCCCGGCGCGGAGGATGCCTGCATCAGCCAGGAGCAGCTGGAGATCGTGGAATGGTACCGCAAGGTGAAGTTCCGCAAGAACCTGCTCGGCGGCGTGGATGAAGTGCAGATGTGGAAGAAGCTGGAGGAGCTCTACGGCCTGTACGAAAACGCCATCCGGGCCGAGAGAGCAAGGTATAACGCCCTGCTGGAAGCCCATACACCTCCCGGAGAGAACCATGAGGAGGGATGTTGATGGCGAAAGCCGCAAAAACACTCCCTCCGCAAGACCCGCTCACGGCAGGGCGCAGAGCCCTGCACAAGCGGCGCAACGCCGCGCAGGACCGCCGGGACGCGCTTGGTTTACTGGGCCGGGTGGTGGTGCTGGCGGCAGCTGCCTGGGTGCTGTTCACGCAGGTGTTCCTGCTGACACAGGCCTCCGGCAACAGCATGTTCCCCGCCGTCAAGGACGGCGACCTGCTGATCGCATACCGCCTGCAGGGCACTTACGCCAAGAACGACGTGGTGCTCTATGAGCAGGACGGCAAGCTCCGGGTGGGCCGTGTCCTGGGCCGCGAGAACGACCTCATCGCACTGGACGATTCGGGAACGCTGATCGTCAACGGCTCGGCCCAGAGCGGCGAGATCCTTTACCCCACCTACGCGAAAGACACCCTCGAGTACCCCTACACCGTCCCCGCGGACAGCGTCTTCATCTTGGGAGACTACCGCACGCAATCCGAGGACAGCCGGGATTTTGGCCCGGTGCCCCTCACCGACGTCAAAGCAAAGGTGATCACCCTGCTGCGGCGGCGGAGCTTGTAAGTTATTGAAAACATTGATATAATATTTAGGAGGAATCCACATGAAACTCAAGAAATTGTTTGCTGGTGTCGTAGCTGCGGCGATGATCGCCACCATGTCCTTCCCCGCTTTTGCTGCACGTACTCCTAGCACTTATGCCACCAATGGTGATAGTAAGATTGCTGTGAGTGAGGATGGTACGTTTACCATTAAAAAGGCATACACATCCAATAATGGTGCAACCGCTCCGAAAGAAAATTTCACCTTGACTGCTACGAAAGTGAGTGTAAGCAAGTCGAGCATTAGTGATACCGAATTTAAGGCTGAGGGTGCGTATGAGCTGACCATCCATGATGCGACATTTGAAAACGGCGATATTACTGATTTCAATGTGAAGCTGCCTAATTATGGTAAGCCGGGCGTTTTCGTTTACAAACTGCATGAAAATGACAATGGCACCGCCGGTGTTACTTATGATAATAACGATTATTATCTGACTGTGTATGCTTTTAACAAGGCAGATTCTACCGCTAAGGTTGAAGCAAATGATCTCCAGTATGCCGTTCGTCTGGATCGCGGTCTGCAAGGAAATGAAAACTTCGAAAAGAAAGTTGACACCATCAACAACAGCTATACTGCTGAGCCGCTGACCATTACTAAGACTGTTAATGGTAACATGGGCGACCGCACTCAGCCTTTCGAGTTCAAGGTTGTTTTCAATGCTGACAAGACTGTGAAGAGCTCCATCAGTGTTTCTGGTGATCACGGTGAAGTGACTGGTGTGGCTTTGGACGATAACAACACCTTTACTTTCACGAATACCGCAACTGTTAACTTCACTCTGACTCATGGCCAGACCATGAACTTCCTGAACCTGCCCGAGGGCGTTACCTACAAGGTCGAGGAGGTCAATGTTCCTGCAGGCTACAAGACCTATATCAACGGCGCGGATACCACTGCGACCGCAACTGAAGGCACGATTGGGAACACTGCTGTGACCATCGGCTACGAGAACGTGAATGGCGATACTACCATTGATACCGGCGTTATCCTCGACAATGCTCCTTACATCCTGATGCTGGCCGTTGTGGCTGGTGGTGCCATGATGCTGGTCATCAAGAAGCGCCGCGAGGAAGAGTAATTGAACACTCTCTCCGCAAACACAACCTCTCAGTCTCGCATCCGCTCGACAGCTCCCCTGAAAAGGGGAGCCATTGGCAAAGAGATTTCGTTTCACAGTAACACACGGTGTTGCGATAAAACTTCACCGCCGCAAAGCCTCCCCTTATCAGGGGAGGTGGCACGCCGCAGGCGTGACGGAGAGGTTTGGCCCGCACCGCCTGCCAAAGCCTCCCCCCTTTGGGAGAGGTGGCACGGCGAAGCCGTGACGGAGAGGGCAAGGATGCTGACAAAAAGCAAAAAACACAGCGATACGATCTCTGTTTGTCAGAGACATCGTATCGCTGTGTTTTTATGTTTTATTTTACCGGGCTTACCCTCTCAGGCGCTGACGCGCCAGCTCTCCCAAAGGGAGAGCCTTTGGCATAACCTTAAACGAATGCAGAATACATCCAGCCATCCAGCACACCGGCCACGAGCAAAATAGCCGCGGCGGCGCAGAACAGCACCCCGAAGAGACCGAAGCGGCCAAAACGGGCAGTCCAGCCGTCCTTTTCGCGGACGGAGGCCGCTTTTTCAGGCAGGAGGAGGGCTCCGGCGCTCACCAGCAGGGCCAGTGCCCCCACGATGAACAGCCCCCGCCGGGCCAGCTCCAGCCCGGCCAGCGCGGAAAAGCCATGGCTCACCGCGCCCACTGCAAACAGCAGGATGAAAACGCCTGCCGCCACAGCCAGCCCAAGAAGAAAAGCTTTCCCGGCATCTTTCAGGAGCAGGGCAAAGCGGTTCCCAGCTTTTTTGTCTTGCATGGAGCCGCCCCGCTTATTCGCCCGTCACCCGGAAGCAGGCCACCTCGTGGCCGGTGCCCACCTCTTTCAGGGTGGGGGTCGCTTCTTTGCAGCGGGCGGTGGCGTAGGGGCAGCGGCTGGCAAAGCGGCAGCCGGGAGCCGGGTCGATGGGGCTGGTGACCTCGCCCTCCAGATGGATGCGCTTGGTCTCCCGCTCGGCCTCAATGATGGGGTCCGGGATGGGAATGGCCGAGAGCAGCGCCTGGGTATAGGGGTGGAGCGGGTGGCTGTACAGCTCCTCCGAGCGGGTGATCTCCACGATCTGGCCCAGATACATAACGGCCACACGGTCCGAGATGTGCTTGACCATGGAAAGATCATGGGCCACGAACAGGTAGGTCAGGCCCATCTCCTTTTGCAGGCGGATCAGCATGTTGATGACCTGTGCCTGAATGGAAACGTCCAGCGCCGAGATGGGCTCGTCCATCACGAGGAACTTGGGCTCCATGGCCAGGGCACGGGCAATGCCGATGCGCTGGCGCTGGCCGCCGGAGAACTCGTGGATGAAGCGGTTGGCATGCTCCTTGTTCAGGCCCACTTTTTCCAGCAGGCCGTAAATTTTCTCGGCGCGCTCGGCCTTGTTTTGATACAGGTGGTGGACATCCATGCCCTCGGCGATGATATCGCTGACGGTCATGCGGGGGTCCAGGGAAGCGTACGGGTCCTGGAAGACCATCTGAGCCTCCCGCTTATAGGCGAACAGCTCACTGCCTTTCAGGGCGTGAACGTCCTTGCCCCGGTAGAGCACCTGTCCATCGGTCTTGTTGTACATGCCCAGGCAGGTGCGGCCGCAGGTGGTCTTGCCGCAGCCGGACTCGCCCACCAGGCCCAGCGTCTCGCCCTCACGGATGCTGAACGAAACGTCGTCCACCGCGTGCAGGGTGCGGCCATGGCCGAGATCGAAGTATTTTTTCAGGTGGCTGACTTCCAGCACAACATTATCCTTCATAGTGGGCCTCCTGTGTAAAGGGTGCGTCGGCGGCAGGCGTTTCCAGCTGATACAGCCAGCAGCTTGCCTCGTGGCCGTCGCCAAAATTCAGCACCGGGGGCTGCTGCTCGCAGCAGATCTCCATGCAATACTTGCACCGGGTGCAGAACGGGCAGCCCTTGGGCGGCGCGATCAGGTCAGGCGGGGTGCCCTCGATGCTGGCCAGCTGCTGCTTGTTCTGCAGGTCCAGGCGGGGCACTGCTTCCAGCAGGGCGTTGGTGTAGGGGTGGCGCGGGTGGTGGAACACCTCAATGCTGGTGCCCCGCTCCACGATCTGGCCGGCGTACATGACCACGATGCGGTCCGCGATATTGGCCACAACGCCCAGGTCGTGGGTGATGAGGATGACCGAGGCGTTCTTTTCTTTCTGCAGCGCCTTGATGAGGTCGATGATCTGGGCCTGAATGGTCACATCCAGAGCCGTGGTGGGCTCATCGGCGATGAGCAGCTTGGGGTCGCAGGCAAACGCAATGGCGATCATAACGCGCTGGCGCATTCCGCCCGAGAACTCGTGCGGGTACTGGTCCACCCGGCTCTCCGGCTGGGGGATTCCCACCATCCGCAGCAGCTCCACGGCACGGGCCTTGGCCTCTTTTTTGCTCAGCTTGGTGTGGTGGCGCAGGTTCTCAATGATCTGGTTGCCCACGGTCATGGTGGGGTTCAGGGCCGCCAGCGCGTCCTGGAACACCATGGCCACCTCGCCGCCGCGGTAGGCGCAGAGTCGCTTTTCGTTGAACTGGAGCACATCCTCGCCGTCAAAGATAATTTCACTGCCCTCTTTGATCTCAGCGGGCGGCGTTTTGATCAGCCGCATGATGCTCTTGGCCGTAACAGACTTGCCGCAGCCGGACTCACCAACAACGGCCACCGTCTCGCCTTTGTTTACCGTAAAGCTGACGCCGCGCACGCTCTGTACCTCACCGGCATAGGTGTGGTAGGAGACCCGCAGGTTTTTGACTTCCAACAGTTTTTCACTCATGTCGCAGCCTCCTTATTCAATGGTGCGGGGGTCCAGCGCGTCGCGCAGACCATCGCCCAGCAGGTTGAACGCCAGCACCGCAATGCAGAGCACTGCCGCCGGGAAGAACAGCTGCCAGGGGTAGAAATCCATCTTGGCCTTGCCCTGGCTGATGAGGACGCCCAGGCTGATGACATCGCTGGACAGGCCCATGCCGAGGAAGCTCAGGCTGGCCTCGGTAAAGATATAGCTGGGGATGCTGGAGCAGAGGTTCAGGATCAGGATGCTGACGGTGTTGGGCAGCAGGTGCTTGATGATGATGCGGACCGGGGAGGCACCGATCATCTGGGCCGCCTGCACATACTCGGATTCCCGCAGCTGCATGAGCTGGCCGCGCATCTGGCGGGCCGTGCCGCACCAGGAGGTGATGCACATGGCAAACAGCAGGCCGCCCACGTTCTGGCCCACCACCATCATGATGAGCAGGGTGATGAGCAGGGAGGGGAACGAGGTGATGACCTCAATAACACGCATCATCACGCTGTCCACGGTGCCGCCAAAGTAAGCCATGACACCGCCATAGGCGCAGCCCACCACGATCTGGATGGTGGAGCAGACCAGTGCCACGATGAGGGACAGCCGGGCGCCGATCCAGACACGGCAGAAGATATCACGGCCCATGGTGTCGGTGCCAAACCAGTTGGCACTGTTCGGAGCCGTATTCTTGATGGACGCGTTGATCTTGATGTACTCCTGGCCGTTGATGGTGGGGCCCAGCAGCACGAAGAAGAGGACCACGGCCAGCATCACCATGGCGACGACAGCCAGCGGGTTCTTCTTGAGTCGGCGCCACGCGCCCTGCCAGTAGGTGATGGTGGGACGGTCGATCTTTTCCGCATCAAAGCGGCTGTGGTCCACCCGGGCTGCCTGCTCCGGGGTGAGGAATTTTGCAGTTTCACTCATAATGCCGCGCCTCCTTACCGCTTGCCGCCGCGGATCCGGATGCGGGGATCGACGACGGTGTACAGAATATCGGTCACAAAGACCACGATGATGTAGAGCGCTGCCAGAATGACTGTCTCGCCCATGACGATGGTGACATCCTGTGCCGCCACGGCATTGACGTAGTACAGGCCCAGGCCCGGGATGGAGAAGACGCTCTCAATGAAAAACGAGCCGGTGATGCACATGGCCACGCTCATGGGGAGGTTGGTCACGATGGGGATGAACGAGTTGCGCAGGACGTGGTGCAGGATGACCTCCCGGTGGGTGAGGCCCTTGGACTCGGCAGTCAGGATGTAATCCTGATTCATGACATCCAGCATACTGGCCTTGAGCAGGCGGGCATAGGACGCGATGTAGCCAAAGCAGCCCGCCAGCGTGGGCAGCACGGTGTAGTTCCAGCCGCTGGTCCACAGGTGATCACTGGGCCAGCCGATGACCGGGAACCACCCCAGCTTGCCCGCAAACACCTGTTGCAGCAATAGCGCAAACACCAGGTTTGGCACGGAGATGAGCAAAATGGACAGGGCCACGACGAGATAATCCCAGAACGAGCCCTTTTTCACGGCTGCCAGCACGCCCAGTGCCAGACCGAGGGAAACGCCCAGCAGCATCTGCTGGATGCCCAGCCGGGCCGAGATGGGGGCTTTTTCCTTGATGATAGACTGGACGGTCTGGCCCTCATAAATGATAGACTCGCCAAAATCGCCGTGGACAAGGCCTTTCATGGTGATGACGTAGCGCTCCATCACGGGCTTGTCCAGGCCGTATTTCGCATACATGCGGGCAGCCACGCTGTCAGGCAGCTTTTCCACGCGGGCCGAGAGGGCATCGCCGGGGGTGGCTGCCAGCAGGAAGAACGTTGCTGTTGCGATGATGAACAGGGTGAACAGCATGATCACAAACCGTTTCACCGTATATTGTAGCATTTTCATAGCAGCTAAATCCTCTTTTTATCCGGGCATCGGGGTGACCCCGGAATACAAAAATAAGCGAGGAGAACGCTGTGGCTCTCCCCGCTCTCTCCAAAAGCGAGAGTTTGATCGGGATCAGTGTGCCAGGATCTTGACACGAGAGAACTCGAAGTCAGAACCAAACATGGGCATGCTCAGGCCGGAGACGTAGCCCTGGACATAGATCTGGCTGTTATCATAGTACAGAGGCACCAGACCGCCCTCGTCCAGCAGCAGCTTCTCAGCCTTGCCGAACAGCTCCATGCGCTCGGCATCGTCCTGGCTGGCGCCGGCCTTCTCGATCATCTCGTCGTACTCGGGGTTGGAGTAGCCGCCCATGAACTTGGCGTAGCCGTTGCCGGTGACCCACAGCTCAAAGAACGTCATGGGGTCGTTGTAGTCGCCGTTCCAGCCCTGCAGGTAGAAATCGTACTGCTGGGCATTGCGGGCAGCCACGAACGTGCTGGAATCGGGGTAGGTGTCGATCTGGACCTTGACGCCCAGGTTCCCCTCCAGCTGCTGCTTGAACCACTCCAGCTGACTGGTCTTCTCGGTGGTGGCACCGTAGGAGATGACGGTCAGGGTCACGTCAGAGACAGTGCCTGCCACGCCGGCCTCGGCCATGCCCTCTTCAAACAGGGCCTTGATGGTATCGGAAGAAGTATCCTCGTCTGCATAGGGTTCCGGATTGGCCGCGCGGAACTCCTGCTCGCCCACGGTGATGCCGTAGGGGATGACGCCGTAAGCGGTGGTAACCAGGCCCTCTTTGAACATGGCGTTGAACTCCTCGCGGTCAAAGGCCAGTGCAATGGCCTTGCGGCACTTGGGGTTCAGCATCACGCCGGAGGGGCCGCCGGTCGCGCCGTCCTCGGTGTGCTGGTTCAGCACCAGATAGTTCACACTGGGCTCGTCCTTGCCGAAGTACTGGAACGTACCGTCAGCAACCTTGTTCTGCCAGCGGTCCACATACTCAAAATCGGTCAGCTTCAGCACATCGATCTGCTGGCTCTCCATCAGCTGAGCCTGGGTAGAAGTCTCATCGACGACACGGAGATTGATCTGGGTCAGGGTGACCTCGTCGGCGTTCCAATACTTCTCGTTCTTCTTCAGGGTCATGTTGTTTTCCAGCACACGGTCGCTGATGTAGAACGGGCCATTATAAACGTGCAGGGTATAATCGTTGGTCCAGTTGCCGCCCGCGGCCTCAGCTGCATCGATCAGGTCTTTCCGGACGGGGTAGAAGCAGACCATGCCAACCTTTTTAATAAAGGCGGGGTCCGGGGTGGTCAGGGTAGCCTTGAAAGTCAGGTCATCCACCAGCTCCACAGCCACATCTTCCAGCTTGCCGCCGTTCTCGCAGTAATCCTCCGCGCCCACGATGCCGTAAGCCAGGAACGCGTAGCTGAAAGCCAGGTCGGGGTTGACCAGACGCAGCCAGCTGTCCACATAGTTCTGGGCGGTCACGGGCTGGTCATCGCTCCAGACCATGCCCTCACGCAGGTGGAACGTATAGGTCAGGCCGTCGTCGGAGACATCGTAGCTTTCGCAGCCCGCGTTCTCGACCACATCCACACCGTTCTCATCGGTAAAGGTGCGGAACAGGCCCTCCTGCACAGCGGTCAGCACTTCAAACTCGTTGGAGTTGCGGACATCGTTGACATCAATGAGGGCCAGGTCGGTGTAGATCAGGTTCAGCACCTGCTCCGCGGCCAGCTCGGTGGTAGCAGGAGCGGCAGTGGACGCTGCAGAGGATGCGGTGCTGCTGGAAGAGCCGCCGCATGCGGACAGGACGCCTGCTGCTGCAACAGCGGCAGAGCTTGCGCCGACAGCCTTGAGGAAGCTGCGACGGCTGATGGAATGTTTGGAAGCCATGGTGTTTTCTCCTTTTTACAATCATCGGGCCTCTACTGGACCCTGACCGTGATTTTTGACCCTCACTAAAACCCATCAAGCAAGTATGTTGTTCTGTTTTTAGATTCAGGTAATTTTAATGATATCATCCTCACAATGGACTGTCAACAAAAACGCGTTTTGGTTGCGCATTTTTCATCTTTTTTGCCTTTATCTGCTTTACAATTCACGGAAACCGCGTTATTCTTTAATATATTACAGTGCATCCGCAGCACTGCTTTCAGGAGGAGCTCATGGATATCCGCCAGCTGCACTATTTTCTGGTCCTGTGCGAAGAGATGAATTATACCCGCGCCGCCCAGCGGCTGTTTTTGTCGCGCCAGGCACTGCGGCAGTGCATCACCGCGCTGGAAGCCGAGCTGTGCGGCCCGCTGTTCGTCAGCGCCCACCACAAGCTCTCCCTCACCGACCGGGGCGTGAGCCTGCAGCGCCATGCCGCGCCGGTGGTGGAGCAGTTCCAGCAGATGCAGGCCGCCCTCCATGCGGAGATTCAGTCTGCCCAGCCCGTCCGCATCGGCATCAGCGTGTCCCTCGTGCCGGACTACCTGCCCGGGCTGGAAACGCAGCTGGACAAATTCCGCCAGCAGTACCCCCACATTGCAATGCGGTTCCGCCTTTTGGCCAACGATGCCGTGGCCGATGGCGTGGAGCAGGGAGAGCTGGACGCCGGTCTCGTGATGGACCTGGGCTGCGCCGCCAAGGTGCTGGCCCGCACCACCCTCCGGGCCGACCCCGCCTGCCTGCTGGTGCCCCGGGGGCACCCGTTCTGGGAGAAAGAGAGCGTTCCCCTCGCCGAGCTGCGGGGCCAGCGCGTGCTGCTGCCCAGCCTGCGGCAGGATCTGTTTGCCCCCCTGTGGGACAGCTGCGCCCGGGCAGGCTTTGCGCCGGACGCGGAGGTGGGCCCCAGCTTCTATCAGGCCTACTATTTAGTACAGGAGCAGCTCTGCACCTGCTTGACCCGGTACGAGCCGGGGGCCCGGCGGGAGCTGGACCGGGTGCGGGACGTCCTGCTGGAAGACCTGCCCCCACTCTGTGTCTCGCTGGTGCAGCGCCGGGACCACAGTTCCGCCTACATCGACCTGCTCCGCAGCTATCTGATGGAGGTGCTGGGCGGGGCCGCCAGCCTGCCGCCCCGCCGCGGACGCCCGGCCAAGCCGTTCTACAACTTCCCGGTGCTTTCCAGCACCGCCCCGGCCGCTGCCGCGCCCGTGCACCCGGCACCCGGCACCCCCCTGCCTTTTGCGGGCGGACACAACTTCCGGGAGCTGGGCGGCTATGAGGCCGACGAGGGCAAGCACGTCAAATGGGGGCAGATCTACCGCGGCATCACCACGGCCTGCCTGACCAGCGCGGCGGACCGCAAGCTGCTGGACAGCCTGGGCCTCCGCCTCATCCTTGACCTGCGCAGCGGCACCGAAGCCGCCGCTGCCCCGGACTATGTGCCGGACGGTGCCCGGCTGGTGCAGATCTGCGGCCTCTGCCTCGAAGACGGCAAAGAAGTGGATTTCTCCCCGGAAGACCGCTTCACCCTGCTGAAAGGGATGCCCGACGAGGGCAACCGGATGGCCCGGGCCATGTACGAGCGGATGCTCCACGGCAACAAGGCCTACAAAGAGCTGTTCCGGGCGCTGGAAGCCGGCGAAACGCCCGTCCTCTTCCACTGTTCCGGCGGTAAGGACCGCACTGGCGTGGCCGCCATGCTCATCCTGCTGGCCCTCGGCGCTTCCGATGAGACCATCTGCGCCGATTTCGTCCAGTCCAACACCTGCCGCAAGGAAGAGATCGAGGCCCTGTGGGCCGAGCACGCCGAGGAGATCGCCGCCCGACCGGAGCAGAAATACTTCTACCTGGGCATCTCGGGCGTCCACCCGGACGACGGGCCGTTCGTCTTACAGACCATCCGGGAGCAGTACGGCACCACCGACGCTTACCTGGAAGCCGAGTACGGCCTGACCCCCGCCCGCCTCATGCGGCTGCGCCGGATGTATCTGGAGTAAAATATTTTTCAAAATAATTCGCCTTCAAACAAGCTTCTCCCTTGACAATGTCCGGAATCTCTCGTAATATAGATAGTAGTATGGAATCCTTGACGCTGCGTGCCGGGGCATTCCGCAACCAATATTTCAATGGGGCTTCATCTGCCCGTTTTTATAAGATAAACTTGTAAATCAAAAAGCTGCATCATTCCGCCCGCAGGGGGAGTTTTCTCCTCTGCGTATCGTTTTGTTGTCACTTTTCCGTTGAAAGCTGGATTTTTTCAAAAACCCACGCCCTGTTTCGCAGCGTCTCATTAAATTTGATTTTTTGAGGAGAGTGAACACGATGCCCACAATCGCAGTGATTGTGGTCGTAGTCGTGATCGCCGTTGTGGCAGGTGCCGCGGGTTATTTTATTGGTTATAACAACCGTAAAAAAACCGCTGAGGCTCAGATCGGCAGTGCCGAGGCCGAGGCTACCCGCCTGGTGAACGAAGCGATCAAGACCGCAGACCAGAAACGAAAAGAAGCCATCCTGGAAGCAAAAGACGAGGCATTCAAGCTGAAAGCCGAAGTGGACGCCCAGAAAGCCGAAGCCGACAAGGAGATCAAGCAGCGCCGCGCCGAGATCAGCCGCCAGGAAAACCGCGTGGACCAGAAAGAGACCGCCCTCGACCGCAAGACCGAAGCGCTGGAGCGCAAGGAAGAGGAACTGAAAAAGAAGCACGAGGAAGCCGACGCCCATCTGGCCGAGGTAGACGCCCTGCGCGCCAAGGAGATGGAGCGGCTGGAAACGCTGGCCGGTCTGAGCCAGGAAGACGCCCGCGAGGTGCTGCTGCACAAGGTGGATGAGGAGCTCACCCACGAAAAGGCTGTCCGTGTGGCCGCCTATGAGACCGACCTGAAAGAGAACTGCGAGAACATCGCCCGCAATCTGGTGGGCCAGGCCATCAGCCGCTGCGCTGCCGACCACTGCAGTGAGACCACGGTCAGCGTCGTCCCGCTGCCCAGCGATGAAATGAAAGGCCGCATCATCGGCCGCGAGGGCCGCAACATCCGCGCGCTGGAAACCGCCACGGGCGTGGACCTCATCATCGACGATACCCCGGAGGCCATCACCGTCTCCTCGTTCGATCCCGTCCGCCGCGAGGTCGCGCGGCTTGCGCTTGAAAAGCTCATCGCCGACGGCCGCATCCATCCGACCCGCATCGAGGATATGGTCGAAAAGGCGCGCCGCGAGGTCGACCACACGATCAAGGTCGAGGGTGAACGCGCAAGCTTCGAGACCGGCGTTCACAACCTGCATCCCGAGATCATCAAGCTCCTCGGCCGCCAGAAATACCGCACATCCTATGGCCAGAACGTCCTGAACCACTCCATCGAGGTCGCCCACATTGCAGGGCTTCTTGCCAGCGAGCTGGGCGTGGACGTGACGCTTGCCAAGCGCGCGGGACTTCTTCACGACCTCGGCAAGGCTGTCGACCACGAGATGGAAGGCAGCCATGTCCAGCTGGGCGTGGAGCTTGCGAAGAAGTACAAGGAGAGCCCCGTCGTCATCAACGCCATCGAGGCGCACCACGGCGACGTGGAGCCGCAGACCATCATCGCCTGTCTCGTGCAGGCGGCCGACGCGATTTCCGCCGCACGCCCCGGTGCGCGCCGTGAAAACGTCGAGAACTACATCCGCCGGCTCGAAAAGCTCGAAGAGCTCACCAGCTCCTTCCCGGGCGTCGAAAAGTCCTATGCCATTCAGGCCGGCCGCGAGGTTCGCATCATGGTCAAGCCCGAAGAGGTCAGCGAGGACAACATGGTCCTGCTGGCGCATGATCTTGCCAAGAAGATCGAGTCCGAGCTCGAATACCCCGGACAGATCAAGGTCAACGTCATCCGCGAGACCAAGGCTGTCGAATACGCAAAGTAAGCAAAAATCCCTCTGCCGCAAAGCAGAGGGATTTTTTGTCTGCATGTATGGATGCGTCCTTCCGGGAGGTTCGTAGGGGCGGACGGCTCTGTCCGCCCGCAGAAAAATCCGGTTTTTTCGGAAATCCCCGGCGAATTCGTAACTTCCCTTGGGCGGACAGAGTCGTCCGCCCCTACGCTTTCTTCGAAG
>ERZ773264.2628-NODE-2628-length-16622-cov-11.950806_pt1 | contig 16622 bp, 15 predicted proteins | sample MGYA00511910_ERZ773264 | MGnify/ENA primary metagenome ERZ773264 (study PRJEB29015, sample SAMEA2737739) | human gut metagenome | biome: human gut; feature: human-associated habitat; material: faeces | place: China | collected 2012 ... | reverse complement strand
AATCGTCGGCACCCAGCTCCAGGCCCAGCACCTTGTCAAAGGTCTCGCCCTTGGCCGTCAGCATCATCACCGGGGTGTTGCCCATCTTGCGGATGCGGCGGCAGACCTCCAGGCCGTCCAGCCGGGGCATCATCACGTCCAGCAGCACCATGTCCGGCTTGACCTGGCTGAATTTTTCCAGGCCCTCTTCCCCATCGTTGGCGGTGGTGACCTGGTAGCCTTCCTTGGTCAGGTAGAGCCGCAGCAGCTCGCAGATATTGGTATCGTCGTCCACGACAAGGATCTTTTCGTTTGCCATGAGAGTGTTCCTCCTCTGTATTTGTTGTAAAGCAGGCCCGCCGGGAGCGGGTAGCCGCAAATTTCCAATGAGTCCCTATCTTTTATTATACGGAACAGTTATGACAAAATAAAGAAGCTTTTGTACATTTTTTGTTCAAATGGAGTGCTTTGACCCACAGCACGAAAAGAGCGGCCCGTTTCCGGGCCGCCCTCCTCTGCCGCTGCAGCGGCTGGCTGATCTTGCCGCTGGGGCCAGTGTTTCCATTGAGGTTCTTGGTGGAAGAATGTTTTGGTTACAGGATGGGGCTCTCGATGTTCTGGTTCTCCTGGATCCCATGCTTTTCGGCGTAGCCGGTCAGCATCAGGGTCAGAGCACCGTCACCGGTGACGTTGCAGGCAGTGCCGAAGCTGTCCTGCAGGGCAAAGATGGCGAGCATCAGGGCGGTGCCGGCGTCATCAAACATCAGCACGCCAGTGATCAGGCCCAGAGAAGCCATGACCGTGCCGCCGGGGACACCGGGAGCGCCGATGGCGAAGATGCCGAGCAGCATGCAGAACAAGATCATGGTGCCGATGCCGGGCAGCTTGCCGTAGAGGATCTTGGAGATGGTCATGCAGAAGAACACTTCCGTCAGGACCGAGCCGCACAGATGGATGTTGGCAAACAGGGGGATGCCAAAGCTGACCATATCCTTGCGCAGGACCTTGCTCTTGCGGGCGCAGTCCAGAGCAACGGCCAGGGTAGCAGCGCTGGACATGGTGCCGACAGCGGTCAGGTAAGCGGGGCCATAGTGGCGGAGCACTTCCCAGGGGTTCTTGCCGGAGTAAGCGCCTGCCAGCAGATACAGGACCGTCAGCCAGATGTAATGGCCGATCATGACGATAATGATGATCTGCAGGAACGCGGGCAGCTGATGGGTGATCATGCCCTCATAGCTCAGGTTGCAGAAAGTGGTGGCAATGTAGAACGGCAGGATGGGAATGATGATCTTGCTGACGATGTCCAGCACGATGTTCTGGAACTCGGTCAGGAAATCACAGGTGAGCTTGCTGTTGGTCCAGGTAGCGGCCAGGCCAACCAGCACGCTGAGGACCAGGGCGCTCATGACACTCATGATCTGGGGGATATTCAGCTCAAACACAACGCCCGGCAGCTCCCGCAGGCCAGCGACTTCGGTGTCGATGGACAGGTGAGGGATCAGCGCGTAGCCGGCAGCCGTGCTCATAAATGCCGCGCAGATGGACGAAACGTAAGCGATGACAACCGCCACGCCCAGCAGGCGGGACGCGTTCTTGCCCAGCTTGGTGATGGACGGTGCGATAAAGCCGATGATGATGAGCGGGACACAGAACGTGATGAGCTGGCCCATGATGTACTGCAGGGTAACGACCACCCGCATGAAACTCAGCGGGAAGACCTGACCCAGGATAATGCCGATCACGATGCCCAGCAGCAGCCGGAACGGCAGATTGTTCAGTAGCTTTTTCATAAATAGTACCCCTTTTCCTCCCTGCATGGGATGCAGGGTTTTTGCACATGATTTTTCCGGCAGCCGTATGCCGTCAGAGAGGTTACTCCGCTTCGGGGAGATGTTTGTTCAGCATCAGGTCCAGGATGACCTTGTCGCTGGTGCCGTGGGTGCTCAGGGTCGCAAAATTGTCCAGCGTGTATTCCACGTTGTCTTCGATGATACCGTCGGTGCTCTGCACCCGGATGCCGCGCGTGCCCATGGCCGCTGCCTGGCAGGCCGCGTTGACACAGGTGGAGATCTTGAGGGCACAGTCCGCCTTGGCACCGTCGCAGACCATACCGGTCACGTTGCCCACCATGTTCTGGATGGCACAGCAGATTTCATGGTAGCCGCCGCCCAGCAGGTAGGTGATGCCGCAGGCGGCACCGGTGCCGGCCACAGTCGCGCCGCAGAGGTTGCTCAGGCGGCCAAACTTGGATTTGATCCGGATGGCGATGAGATTGGAGAGAGTGACAGCCCGCAGCATCTTTTCTTCGTCGATGTCCAGCCAGCGGGCCGCTGCCACAACAGGCATGGTGGCCGTAATGCCCTGGTTGCCGCTGCCGGAGTTTGCCACCACCGAGACCGGGGCACCCGCCATCCGGGCGTCCGCGCCCGCCGAGGCGATGATCATGGCATTGGTGGTCAGGTCGCGGGTCATCAGGCCCTTGCGGCAGTTCAGCTCCAGGTTGCGGCCAATGGCCAGGCCGTACTCCTTGGAGAGGCCCTCCTCGCTGATGGCGGTGTTCACTTTGACGGCGCTGCGGATGATGTCGATGGGGTCATGCAGCGGGTCAAGCTCCTCCGTGCAGTAATCCCAGATGGACTTCACGGTCAGGAACGCGGCGATCTCTTCCGGCGGCACCAGGTCGCGTCCGTCCGGAGACTGGGCCGCGGCGTTCGTCTTGTCCAGCGTGGTCTCGCCGTCCTGCTGGACCAGCACCACATTGGTGTGCAGGTCCCGGACCACGGCACGGCCGGTGTGTCCCTCGCCCTTGACCGTCACGTCCACATAGAGCTTCTGGGGCACCTGTGCCACTTCCACTTTGACCTTGCCTGCTTTGACGAGAGCTGCCGCCTGCTCTACCTGCTCCGGGGCCACATAGTTCATGACCTCCAGCAGGTGGACAGGTTCACCGCCCACCGCGCCGATGGCGGCCGCGTAATCCATGCCCTCGTAGGAAGTGCCTGGGATGCCCGCCGACATCGCGTTTTTGATGATGTTGACGCTGGCGCTCACCAGCACCTCTTCCACCGTGTTGGCTCCCGCCCGACGCAGTGCGCACCCCGCCTCGGCGGCGGTCAGTGCCACGGCACCGGGCTCCGTACATCCGGTCGCAAGCTCCATCTCGCTGTTCAGGATCCGAATGAACATGTTCTTTTCCATATTCGTTTCATCTTCCTTTTCTTTCGGCTCCGCTTTGTGCAGAGCGATTCCTTTTCTTCTTCATATTCTCCCGGCATTCCGGAGCAGAAGAGCTTTTCAGCCCATGATCCATCCTTTCCGGAAATGGCCGGGCACTTTATACCATACTGCTTCCTCCTTTGCGTTTTGATGGGAAGGCTCCTGCTTCCCTGCTGACCCCATCGTATTCTTTTGTGACAGAAATGTCAATAATTTTCAACTTATATTTTCCAAAATCATCGTTAATGACAAATAGTACGACAAATTATGAGCATTTTCACAAATACCCATCGGTTTAATTCTTTTTTAATTGTCAAAACCAACAATTTCAGTTGGCTGCACACGCAAAATTCATCTTGTGGGTGAAAAACATTTTCTCACTGTGCTGCCTCTTGCGCTCCCCTCCCCCTTTGCGTATAATGATAGATGTATTATTATGTTCACCCAACGTGTAAGGAGCGTATTTTATATGAAACTGGGTATCGTCGGATTGCCAAACGTGGGCAAATCCACTCTGTTCAACGCCATCACCTCCACCAAGAACGCGGAGGCTGCCAACTATCCGTTCTGCACCATCGAGCCAAACTCCGGCATCGTGGCGGTGCCGGACAAGCGGCTGGACAAGCTGGCCGAGGTGTGGCAGACCAACAAGAAGACCCCTGCCATCGTGGAGTTCGTGGACATTGCAGGCCTGGTCAAGGGTGCAAGCCAGGGTGCCGGCCTGGGCAACAAGTTCCTGGGCCACATCCGCGAGTGTGACGCCATCGTGCATGTGGTGCGCTGCTTTGACGATGACAACATCATCCATGTGGTGGAGGATGTGACCAAGGCCGAGGCCGTGGATCCCATCTCCGACATCGACGCCATCGACTATGAGCTGATCCTCTCCGACCTGGAAGTGGTGCAGAACCGCGCGGGCCGGATGGCCAAAGCCGCCAAGAGCGGCAACAACAAGGGCGCCGCTGCCGAAGCAGCCTGGCTGCAGCAGCTGGCTGACCACCTGAGCGCTGGCAAGCCCGCTCGCAGCTTTGATTTTGATGAGAGCGACGCCGAACAGCAGACCGTACTCCACGAGATGGGCCTGCTGAGCGCAAAGCCCGTCCTCTATGCCTGCAACGTGGGCGAGGATGACCTGATGGAGGGCATCGAGAACAACAAGTATGTCCCGCTGGTGGCCGCCCGCGCGAAAGAGGAGGGTGCCCGCTACATCCCCATCTGCGCCAAGACCGAGGAAGACATCGCCGATTACTCCCCCGAGGAGAAAAAAGAGTTCCTGGCCGAGATGGGCATTGAGGCCAGCGGCCTGGACAACCTCATCACCGCCAGCTACGACCTGCTGGGCCTGATCTCGTTCCTGACCGACGGCAAGAAAGAGTGCCGCGCCTGGACCATCCGCAAAGGCACCAAGGCCCCGCAGGCTGCCGGCAAGATCCACAGTGATTTCGAGCGCGGCTTCATCCGCGCCAGCGTCATCGGCTACAGCGACCTGGAGGCCAACAATTTTGATTACGCCGCCGTCAAGGCCAAGGGCCTGCAGCGCACCGAGGGCAAGGAGTACGTTGTGAAAGACGGCGATGTCATCGAGTTCCTGTTCAACGTCTAAACCTCTCCGTCTCACTTCGTTCGACAGCTCCCCTGTCAGGGGAGCTTATCAGGAAAAGGATCAAAATTATGATTATCGGTATTATGGGCGCAATGCCCGATGAAGTCGATCAGCTCTGCGCAAAGCTGGAAAACGTCACCGTGGAGCCCTACGGCGGCGTGGAGTACCACAAGGGCACGCTGGCAGGCAAGCAGGTGGTGGTCTGCTGTGCCGGCATGGGCAAGGCCAATGCCGCCGCCACCACCCAGGTGCTCATCACCCGGTACGGGGCCGAGAAGATCATCTTCTCCGGCATTGCGGGCAACATGACCAGCAAGATCGGCATTGGGGATGTGGTCATTGGCAGAACGGTGCTCTACCATGACGCCCAGCTGGACATGATCTGCCAGAACCCGCCCTACCTGAAAGAATACTCCGGCGATCCGGCCCTCATCGCCGCCGCCGAGGCTGCCTGCGCCGCCTGCGGCGTCCAGTCGCTGACGGGCAAGATCGCCACCGGCGACCTGTTTGTGGGCGACAGCGCCACCAAGGCCGCCATTGAGGCCAAGTGCGCCCCCGATTGCGTGGAGATGGAGGGCGCGGCTGTGAGCCAGATCGCCGCCAAGAACGGCGTTCCCTGCGTCATCCTCCGCGCCATGAGCGACAACGCCGACGAGGATGGCCACGAAGTGCTGGTGGTCAAAAAATTCAGCATTTCGGAGTACGTTGCCACCGCCACCAAGATCGTGGCAGCTATGGTCGAATCCCTGTAACCTCGCGGATACAAAAACAGGCTGGCGCTGCCAGCCTGTTTTTTGTTATAGAAACTGTTCCAATTTGATCCGGTTGTCCTCCTCAAAATCCTGCAGTTTCTGCATCAGCCGCTTGGAGCCGGGCGCGGCGTCCGGGTAGTCTTTCTGGGATTTGATGCAGTCCATGACGCCCTGGCTGCTGCCCTCAGAGAGCATTTCGGCCAGATTCCGGGTGGATTTGTCGGTGAGGGTCTTCATCCCGATCCCCATTTTGGTGTTGAGTTTTGCCATGGTGCTCTGGCCCTGCGCCGTGCCGCCGCAGGCGGTAATGGCGGTGTGCGCCTCCTGGTTCAGTTCCCGGTAGATATTCCGCTGCCGCAGCAGCTCGGCCTTGAAGCGGGGTTCCTCCGTCATGGGCACGATCTGCTCCAGCGTGTTTTTGCCCATCTCGGTATTCTGCACCACGGCTTCCAGCAGGTTGAGGTTGTCGTTTTTCTGATTTTCCATACAAAAAGAGCCTCCTTTTGGCCTTAGCGTCTCCAAAAGGGGGCTCTTTTATCCGTTGTGGTTCAGGACTGGCTGACCTGATCGCCGCCCGCCTGCTGCACGGCCTTGAGCCGCTGCTGACAGAGCTGGAACACGGCCTCCCAGTTGCGGCCCCGCACCTCACTGGTGCAGGCCACGGCAATGGACTGCGGGATGGGCACCATCTTCATCAGGCCCACGGACGTCACACACTCGTGCGGCATCTGGCCATAGAGAGTGTGCAGCTCTTCCTCCAGCTCCTTGCAGTTCTTGTCCGCACAGCCGATCACAAACAGGCTGTCGGCCAGGCGGCAGACCACCCGTTCAGCCGGGCGGTCAAAGTGCTTCTTCCACTGGTTTGCCACAAAGCAGACCAGCTGGCTCATCACCACCGGGCCATACCCGGTCCGCAGGGCGTCGGCGTTGTCCAGCGCCACCAGTGCCAGCGAGGCGCAGCGGTGCTGGTCGGCCCACTCATCCAGGTGGGTGCAGAACTCCGTCTCAAAATAGCGGCGGTTGAACACACCCGTCAGGAAATCGTGGTTCATATCCTCGCGGCAGAGTTCGCGCTCCCGCGGGGTCATCCGGTCTTCCGGCAGGCCGCTGCCTGCCAGAGGCGCTGTCATCTGCAGCTCCCAGACTTTGCCCTCGGCAAAGATCTGGCGCCGCAGCACGCAGCCTACCTGCCCGTTGCGCAGCTCGTAGTCCACCATGAGGCCGTCGTCCTGCCAATAACGGCTGCTGTCTTCATCCAGCTCCGTCAGGGTCACGTCCTCAAAAGCGAGCTTCGCGTCCTGCACAAACCGCTGCAGGTCCTGCTCTGTACATTCTTTCTTCATGCGTTTTTCCCCATCATCTGCGCCCGCTTTCTCCCTCACGGTGCGCCTGTGCCTTCGTGGCCGCCACATACGGCCTCGATTCAAAGAGATTATAGCACTTGATGGAAACGCCTGCCAGCAAAACGCAGAAGTTTTCTCAAATGTTTTTATATTTTCGGCAAATTGCTAAAAGCATTTCAGTACGGGGCACGGGTTATGTGCGACAATACACTTCGCACTCTTCCAGAACGCGCTTGGCCAGCGTGGTTTTTGCAAACCCGTCCGCTGCACGCCAGATCCAGTTGCCGCCCAGCTTGCCGGGAGTATTCAGGTGGGCCTGCGCGCCCAGGCCCAGCCAATCATACATGGGGATAATGACCCGGTCTGCCACCGAGCCCAGTGCCGCCCGGATCAGGGCAATACGGGCGTCGTCCACCTTGACGGCAGCTACTTCCTTGGCGGTGGGCTTGCAGGGGGTCAGGTGGAGGTAGGCCGCCGCCGTGGCTTTTTCTTTCTCAGTGGCAGAATTTACCCACCAGTCGGTCAGGGTGGTGTTATCGTGGGTACCCGGGTAGACCACGCAGTTCTTGACGTGATTGTGGGGCAGATACTCATTGTCCCCGCCGCTGAAAGCAAACTGCAGCACTTTCATGCCCGGGAATGTGCTGTCCGCCAGCAGTTCCCGCACGCTGGGAAAGAGCTCGCCCAGATCCTCTGCAATGATGGGAAGCTTGCCCAGCGCGGCTTCCAGCGCCTGGAACAGCTCCATCCGGGGGCCGATCTCCCACTTGCCGTTCTTGGCGGTGGCGCTGCCTGCCGGGATGGCCCAATAGGTGTCGAACCCGCGGAAGTGATCGATGCGGAGCAGGTCGTAAATGCCCAAAGCATGGCGGACCCGCTGCACCCACCAGGCGTATCCTGTCTGTTTATGGTACGGCCAGTTATACAGCGGGTTGCCCCACAGCTGGCCATCCGCCGAGAAATAATCCGGCGGGCAGCCGGCCACCCGGGCAAAGCGGCCCTCGCCGTCCAGCTCAAACAGGGGGCCGCCCACCCAGGCGTCCACCGAGTCCGCAGAGACGTAAATGGGAATATCGCCCAGGATCTTCACGCCCTTTGCATTGGCGTAGTCCTTGACGGCTTTCCACTGGGTGCTGAACTTGTACTGCAAGAACTTCCAGAAGCCGATCTCTTCCTCATGGGCGGCGCGGAACCGGGCCAGCGCTCCGGCATCCCGCGTCCGGTACTCCCGGGGCCAGTCGGTCCAGCTCTTCATCTGGTGTTCGGTCTTAAGGGCCATGTACAGGGCGTAATCCTCCAGCCAGGCCTCGTTGGCCAGCGTAAAGGCATAATAATCATCCGGATAATAAAACGCGCAGCCGTGCTGGCCCGCGCACTGCTCCCGCCAAGCCTGATAAGCAGTGCGGAGCACTTTATAGCGGCTGGTGTAGAGGGTGCCGTAGTCCACTTCCAGCGGGTTTTCGCCCCACTCTTCTGCCTTGAGCTGGGCCGCGGTGAGCAGGCCCTCAGCCTTGAGGGCGTCGAGGTCGATGAAATAGGGGTTGCCCGCAAAGGCGGAGCAGCTCTGGTAGGGGCTGTCGCCGTAGCCGGTGGGGCTCAGGGGCAGGATCTGCCAGATGGTCTGGCCTGCCTCGGCCAGAAAATCCACAAACTCCAGCGCCGCTTTGCCAAAGCAGCCGATTCCATAGGGGCCGGGCAGGCTGGACACCGGCATCAGAATTCCACTTTCACGCATGATGTGTTCCCTTCCTCGTTTTGTTTTGTCCGTTTTTATGCTGGTTCCTATCATAACATAACCGCAGACTATTTTCCACAGGCAAAAATCGTGGTATACTTATGAAACCTCTCAGGCGCTTTGCGCCAGCCGTTCCCCTTTCGGCACTTCCGTGCCACCTCCCCCGGCCGGGGGAGTCTTTCCGATCAGGGGAGCCCTTGGCAGAGAGATTTCGTTTTCGATGAACCCAATGGAGTCTGCTTGGAAACAAAACGGACTGCCAAAGCCTCTCCTGACAGGTGAGGTGTCATCAAGCGAAGCGACGATGACGGAGAGGTTTTCAGGAGGAAAATCTATGCAGCGCACTGAAAAATATTACGAGGCCGATGCGTTCCGCAGGGAAGCCACCGGCCGTATCCTTGCTGTGGAGCCGGGCAAAACGGGCGGAAAGCTGGCACTGGATGGCACCGTCTTTTACCCGGAGGGCGGCGGCCAGCCGGCCGACCGCGGCACCCTGACCCTGGCCGACGGCACCGTGCTCCACGTTACGGATGTCCATGAGAGCGAGGGCGTCATCTGGCACACGGTGGATGCCCTGCCCGCCGGGGCCGTGCCCGGGGCCGAGGCTGCCGAAGCCATCGACTGGGAATGGCGGTTCGATAAGATGCAGCAGCACACCGGCGAGCATATCCTCTCCGGCATCCTGCACGCCATGTTCGGGGCTGAGAACGTGGGGTTCCACATCGGCTCCGAGGCCGTCCGGATGGACACCAGCGTGCCCATCTCCGCCGAGGGCCTGCGGGAGGCCGAGCTTGCCGCCAACCGAATCGTCTGGCAGGATGTGCCTGTCCTCATCACCTACCCCACGCCGGAGGAGCTGGCGGCCCTGACCTACCGCAGCAAAAAGGAGATCGCGGGCCAGGTGCGGATCGTGACCATCCCGGGGGCAGACGTCTGCGCCTGCTGCGGCACCCACACCGCCACCACCGGGCAGGTGGGCCAGATCAAGATCCTGGCGTCCGAAAACTACAAGGGCGGCGTCCGGCTCAGCGTGGTCTGCGGCCAGCGGGCCCTTGCGGAAGCCCAGGCCATGCGGGCCCGGCAGGCGGACATTGGCGCTTTGCTGAGCGCCAAATCCACCGAGACGGCCAACGCCGTCCACCGGGTGTACGAGGAGTACACCGCCCTGAAATTTGCCCACTTCGGGCTGTGCAGCCAGTTGTTTGACACCATGGCCCAGCTGGTGACCCCCGGGGAGGACGCCATCCGCATCGTGAACGGACTGGACCCGGACGGCCTGCACCGGCTGGCAGTCCGCTTGAGCGAGGCCACCAGCGGCCTGTGCGCCGCCCTGACCCCCACAGACAAGGGCACCGGCTACTGCCTGGCTCAGGCAGGCGGCGATGTCCGCGCCCTGACCAAAGCCCTGAACACCGCCCTCAATGGCCGGGGCGGCGGCAAGCCCGGCATCTGCCAGGGCAGCTGCGCCGCCACACCCGAAGAGGCAGCGGAATTTTTGAAAAATCGGGAATAATCAACACAAACTACAAGGAGTCTGAATTACTATGAGAATGCGTTTCAAGCCCTATGCCCGCGCTGAGCTGCTGGCCAGCGACTCCCACGTCCACGACCCCTTTGTGCTGGGCGGAAAATGGCACGCCCAGTATGCCCGCCCGGAGCAGCCTTTCGTGCTGGAGCTGGGCTGCGGCAAGGGCGGTTTCCTCTCCCAGCTGGCCTGCGCCCACCCGGAGAACAATTACCTGGGCATCGACATCACCGACAAGGTGCTGATCCTGGCCAAGCGGAAAGTGGAGGCCGCCTATCAGGCGGCTGACCGCCCCATTGACAACGTGAAGATCATGAGCGCCGACATTGAGCGGATCCACAACGTCATCTTCCCGGAGGACACCGTCAGCCGCGTCTACATCAACTTCTGCAACCCGTGGAGCAAGAACGGTTCCTCCCACAAGCACCGCCTCACCTACCCCCGCCAGCTCATCCAGTACCGGGCATTCCTTGAGGACGGCGGCGAAATTTACTTCAAGACCGATGACGACGACCTGTTCCGCGACAGTCTGGAGTACTTCCCCGCTTCCGGCTATGAGATCACCTGGAAGACCTTTGACCTGCACGAGAACGAGCCGGAGTGGAACATCCGCACCGAGCACGAGGGCATGTTCACCGAAATGGGCATCAAGATCAAGGCCCTCATCGCCCGCAAGCTGCCCGGCGACGAGAGCGTGACCTGGGTGGAGCCCAAGGTGCTCAAAAAGCTGGCAGCTGCAGAGGCTGCTGCCGCGGAAGCCGCTGCGAACGAGGCAGGAAACCATGAATGATCCCTGCGAATTCTGCCTGAACAATCAGCAGGATGAATACGGCAGCTATTACTGTGCACAGGGGGCTGCCTTGGACGAGGACGAGATGGCCCGCTACCTTGCCCACGCCACAGCGGCCTGCCCGTTTTATGAGCCGGGCGATGAATATAAGATCGTGCACAGACAGAACTGACAGGAGGTGCTGTTTTTGTCGTTTCTTCTCAACACCACGGTCTGCGGTTTTTCGCTGTACCAGATCCTGGCGTATTTCCTCATCTACTCCTGCCTGGGCTGGTGCCTGGAGGTGGTGTATGCCGCCGCCACGACAGGCCAGATCGTCAACCGGGGCTTCCTCAACGGCCCGGTCTGCCCCATCTACGGCTTTGGCATGGTCATCGTCCTGTTTGCCCTGACGCCGTTTGCGCGCAGCACGCTGGCGCTCTACATCGGCGGCGTCATCCTGCCCAGTGCGCTGGAGCTGGTGGGCGGCTGGGCGCTTTACAGGCTCTACCACACCCGCTGGTGGGACTACAGCGATAAGCCGTTCAACATCGGCGGCTACATCTGTCTGGAGTTCTCCCTGCTGTGGGGCGTGGGCACGCTGGTGATGATGAAAGCCATCCACCCCACGATCGCCGGGTTGGTGGAGCTGGTGCCGCCTTTCATCGGGTTCATCCTGATGTGCTTCCTCTACGCCGTCTATGCGGCAGACGTTGTTGTCACGGCTGTGGCCGCCTCTGACCTGGCCCGGGAGCTGGACGCCCTGGAAAATGTGGCCGACAGCATCCACGCCGTCAGCGACGCCATGACCGAGATCCTGGGCACCACCGCCATGGAAGCTGACCAGAAGCTGGACGAGAACCGTCTGCAGTTCAAACTGGCCGCTGCCGAGGCCCGGGACGCCGCTGCCCAGCTTTCGCCCAAGGAAGCGGCTGAGGCCATGCGCCGCAAGGCCGACGAGGCCCGGGACGCCGCCCGCCGGGCTTCCGAGATCTCCCGCCTCAATGCGGCCGAAGCCGCCAAGGCCGTCAAGCTGGCGGCCAAGGGCACAGCCGAGCGGACCGCCGAGCTGCTGCAGCTGGAACAGCTGGCCGAGGAGCTGGCTGCCCGGAGCGAGGAACTGCGGGAGCGCACCCGCCGCACGGCCCACTTTGGCAAGGGCCGTATGCTCCGCGCCTACCCCAGACTGCGCCATGGTACCAAGCAGCTCACGCTGGACGAACTGCGGGAGCGCCTCAAATACGAGCACAAGCACTCTGCATAAAAAGATACAAAAATGGGCCGTCCCTACGGGGACAGCCCATTTTTTATCGCAATTTTCAAAAATAGTGCCTATCGAAACGGCATATTTGCGATATGCAGTTTGCGGATGTTGCTTGTGCATTAAAAACGCAAACTGCTATAAATTAGAGTTCGCCCCAGAGGTTTTCCGGGTAGAGACCCTCGGCGGTCTTCTGAGCGATGCCGGCCACCACCACGGGTTTGTCTTCCCGGTAGGTGACACCGTACCACTGATCGGTGCTGTTCAACACCTTAACCGTGGCCTTGCCCTCCTCCAGCAGCTCGGTGACCACCAGCGGCAGGAAATACTCACACTTGAGCGGGTCCTTGGCCAGATGCTCGGTCAGCCAGCCCGCAAAGCGGCGGTCCGCCTCTTCCAAAAAGCTCTTCCCGAAGCCCCAGAGGTTCATGCTGACCTGCGTTTCGCCGGGCAGGTCCACCCAGGTAGCGCCCTCATCCTCGGTGTAGTGGATGCCGCCCTCGTAGGTCTCAATGCGGGTGCGCTCGATGACGCTGTGGAGGGTGCCGTCCGGGTTTGCCTGGCAGACACCGCGGGAGACCTTGCCGTTTTCCGAGACGGTGTTCTTGAGCAGATAGCTCACCATGCAGTAATCGTACACCTCGCCATCCTCGTGGGTGGAAAGGTAATCGTACATCACTTTGAATGCCTGCGGGCCGTAGTAATCGTCCGCATTGATGACGGCAAAGGGGCCGTTGATGAACGGCTTTGCGGCCAGAACCGCGTGGCAGGTGCCCCAGGGCTTGACACGGCCCTCCGGGATGGAGAAGCCCTCCGGCAGCTCGTCCAGCTGCTGGAACGCGTATTTCACGTCCATCACCTTGGAGACACGGTCGCCGATGGCCGCCTTAAAGGCATCCTCGATCTCGTGCTTGATGACAAAAATGACCGTCTCAAAGCCTGCGCGGCGGGCATCGTAGAGAGAGTAATCCACAATGACCTGCCCATTGCGGCCCACCGGGTCGATCTGCTTCATGCCGCCGTAACGGCTGCCCATGCCAGCCGCCATGACCACCAAAACGGGTTTATTCATAATAAAAACCTCCTGTTTGTGCCAAAGCTTGATTTTTCATAGCTCCATTATACTCGAAAAGCCCCTGGACAACAAGGCAGGCTTTAAAGCAAGATTTAATTGCTTATTTTGTAAATTAAAGCTTGCCAATCTGCGCAAAACACGGTATACTGGAGCCGCACACTTTTTCCTTTTCAAAACCAAAAATGGAGGTTCCCTTTTATGAACGAAGCCGTTACCAAGCGTTTTCTGCTCTATTTCCGCCTGATGATGCTGGTGTGGATCCTGATTGCCAACGCGTTCTTCCACGTCATTGAATTTGATTACAGCTGGCTGGTGTTTTTGAGCAACATCATGCTGTTCACCATGGAGGGCGACATCAAGGACCGCTTCATTTCCGTGGAGCTGGGCGGCCTTGTAGGCATGGTGCTCACCGTGCTGGCCATGCTGGCCATTGCAGCCCTGACCCCGGTGCTGGGCGGCCTGCCGGGCCTGCTGCTGCCGCTGGCGGTGGTGCTGTTCATCCTCATCATCCTGCATCCCTATGCCCCCAAAGTGCTCAACAACGTCGGCTTTGCCTACCTCACGGTGGCCTGCATCGACGCGGAGACCTTTGCCGCCAACCTGCCCCGGTTCTTCTTCGTGTACATCGTCGGCTCCCTCGTCTTCAACGGGGTCTGCATCCTTCTGATGAAGCCTGCGAAAGCCTTGGCCGCCAAAACCGTAAAAGCATGACCCCCCCTGCAAAAGCGATGCCTCGGCATCGCTTTTGTTTTGCCCGGCCCTGTGGTACAATAAGAAAAAACGTAGAAAGGGAGTATCCCCATGTCTCACAAGACTGTCTGGATCACCGGAGCCTCTTCCGGCATCGGCCGGGAGTTTGCCTGCCGGTATGCCAGGCTCGGCTTCCGCCTCATCCTCACCGCCCGCCGCCGGGAGCGGCTGGATCAGCTGGCCGCCGAGCTGCTGGCAAAGTACAACACGTTCTGCCGCGTCCTCCCCGCCGACCTTGCCCGGGAGAGCGAGTGTACTCGCCTGTGTGAGGAGCTGGCCGAGGAGCGGATCGACATTTTTATCAACAACGCGGGCTTTGGCGTCTGCGGCAGTTTTCTGGAGACCAGCACCGAGTCCGAGCTCTCCATGGCCAAAGTCAACGTGCTGGCCATGCACCAGCTGTGCAAGTTTGCGGTGCAGAAAATGCAGGCCCAGGGCTTTGGCACGGTGCTGAACGTGGCCTCCTCGGCAGGCCTGCTGCCGGGTGGTCCCTATATGGCGGGCTACTACGCCACCAAGGCCTATGTGGTCAGCCTGACCCGGGGCATTGCCGAAGAGCTCCGGGAGCAGCACAGCCCTGTCTACGTCTGCGCCCTCTGCCCCGGCCCGGTGGACACCGAGTTCAATGACCGGGCGGGTGTGGTGTTCGCCCTCAAGGGCATTTCCCCCGCCCTCTGTGTGGAGGAAGCCATGCGCGGGATGCTGCGGGGCAAGACCATCATCGTGCCCTCGGCCCTGATGCGGGCCGCCACCACCGCCCAGCGCTTTGTCCCCATGCCCCTGCTCATGCCCATCGTGGCCCGACAGCAGAAAAAGAAACTGGGCGGCAGCACCCCCACACAGGAACATTGACACCGCCGGGAAACCATGTTACCCTAGAGCACAGGAGAACCGCATTTGATTGCGCAAACAGACCAAACGGAGGTATATTGGAATGAAGATCGCACTCATCAACGAGAACAGCCAGGCTGCCAAGAACAGCATCATTGAAGCCGCCCTGAAAAAAGTGGTGGAGCCCATGGGCCACGAGGTAGTCAACTACGGCATGTACGCAGCCGATGACAAGGCCCAGCTGACCTATGTCCAGTGCGGCATTCTGGCCGCCATCCTGCTCAACAGCGGCGCGGCCGATTACGTCATCACCGGCTGCGGCACCGGCGAGGGTGCCATGCTGGCTTTGAACAGCTTCCCCGGTGTCATCTGCGGCCATGTGGAAGACCCCGTGGACGCCTACACCTTTGCCCATGTCAACGACGGCAACGCCGTGGCCATGCCGTTTGCCAAGGGCTTTGGCTGGGGCGGCGAGCTCAACCTGGAGTACTGCTTTGAGAAGCTGTTCGGCTTCGGCCACGGCCAGGGCTACCCCAAGGAGCGCGTGGAGCCCGAGCAGCGGAACAAGAAGATCCTGGACGGCGTCCGCGCTGCCACCTTCAAGCCCCTCATCGATTGCCTGAAGAGCATCGATCCGGACCTGCTCAAGGGCGCTGTGGCCGGCGAGAAGTTCAGCGAGCTGTTCTTTGCCTCCTGCAAGGACGCGGAGCTGGCTGCATACGTCAAGACCCTGCTGTAATTTCCAAAACAACCGTGCCAAACTTTTTCATTCCATCCTTCGGATGTGTTGTGAAAAATGACAAAATCAAGCTCCGGGTATTGACAGTTTGACCAAGGCGTTCTATACTCGTGCCATCGAAAGCAAAGGCGCTTGTGGAAGCAAAATTCCACAAGCGCCTTTTGTGTTTCGCGGGGCCGCGGGCCCCGTGCGCTCTGGGGGAAACAGAGGGCCCTCAGAACCGTGTTTTGCGCGCTGCCACGTTTGATAGAGGGACGCGCGGCGCAAGTGTACGCCTCCGCCGGGGCTGGCACTCCGGCGGGGAAAACTGTGGGAGGGTACTATCATGTTCAACTCTGTCAACACCTGTTGGACGCTGGTTGCAGCGTTCCTGGTCTACTTCATGCAGGCTGGTTTCGCGCTGTGTGAAGCAGGCTTTACCCGTGCCAAGAACACCGGCAATATTCTGATGAAGAATATGATGGATTTCTGCATTGGCACCCCGTGCTACTGGCTCATCGGCTTCGGCATCATGTTCGGCGGCACAGGCGCTCTGATCGGCGGGTTCGACCCGTTCATTCAGGGAGATTACTCGCACCTGGGGCTCGATATCCCGCTGTGGGTCTACATCGTGTTCCAGACCGTTTTCTGCGCAACGGCCGCCACCATCGTCTCCGGCTCCATGGCCGAGCGCACCAACTTCAAAGCTTACTGCGTTTACTCCGCTATGATCTCGCTGGTGGTCTACCCCATCTGCGGCCATTGGATGTGGGGCGGCGGCTGGCTGCAGAGCATGGGCTTCCATGATTTTGCAGGCTCGGCAGCCGTCCACAATGTGGGCGGCATCATCGCCATGCTGGGCGCAGCCCTGCTTGGCCCCCGTATTGGCAAGTACGACAAAGACGGCAAGCCTCACGCCATTCCCGGCCACAACCTCACCGCCGGTGCTCTGGGCGTGTTCATCCTGTGGTTCTGCTGGTTCGGCTTCAACGGCGGCTCTTCCCTGAGCCTGTCCACCGACGAGACCATGACCCTGACCGGTCTGGTCTGCTTCAACACCAACCT
>ERZ773264.2619-NODE-2619-length-16675-cov-3.326233_pt1 | contig 16675 bp, 9 predicted proteins | sample MGYA00511910_ERZ773264 | MGnify/ENA primary metagenome ERZ773264 (study PRJEB29015, sample SAMEA2737739) | human gut metagenome | biome: human gut; feature: human-associated habitat; material: faeces | place: China | collected 2012 ... | reverse complement strand
CTTCGCTACGTTGGCACTGAAACGGCGGATAAATTCTTCCAGCTCTTTCTTCTTCTCCTCAGCCTTCGCCTTCTGGTTCTGCTGCTGACGGAGGGCCAACTGGCTGGATTCGTACCAGAAACTGTAGTTACCGGCAAACATATTGATCTTTCCATAGTCAATATCGACTGTATGCGTACAGACGGAGTCGAGGAAGTGACGGTCATGGCTCACAACAAGCACCGTATGTTCGAAGTTGGAAAGATATTCTTCCAGCCATGTCACTGTCTCCATATCCAAATCATTGGTAGGTTCGTCGAGAAGGAGGTTATCAGGATTTCCGTACAATGCCTGCGCTAGCATGACACGTACTTTCTCTTTACCACTCAATTCGCCCATCAGTGTGTAGTGCTTATCTTCTTTGATTCCCAAACCGCTCAACAACATGGCTGCGTCACTCTCGGCATTCCAGCCGTCCAGTTCAGCGAACCGTTCTTCCAGTTCGGACACTTTCAGTCCATCTTCGTCTGTAAAGTCTTCTTTAGCATAGAGTTCTTCGCGCTGTTTCATGATATCCCACAACACGGTATGCCCCATCATTACGGTATCCATAACGGTAAAAGCATCCCATTTGAAGTGGTCTTGACTCAACACGGAGAGGCGCTCGCCCGGTCCCAGAGCAATCGAACCGGTAGTCGGATCCAAATCTCCGTAAATCGTACGGAGGAATGTAGATTTTCCCGCACCGTTTGCGCCGATAATACCATAGCAGTTACCACTCGTAAATTTCAGGTTTACGTCATTAAACAACACTCTTTTACCAAACTGTACCGAAACGTTTGAAACTGTAATCATCTTACCTATTTACTATTTAACTATTTACACTTTTCAATTTGAGTGTGCAAAGGTAGACATTTAAAATGAATAATGAACTATCCCGTATGTGCCAATCTGACATAAAAGTATTACCTTTGCAGAGTTTTTTGGCAAAAACACCAACTTGGCAAAGTTTTTGCATGTGATTTTGATATTATGAATAAAAAACAGAAATAGATATGGACCCTAAAGAAAAAAAAGTGAAGGAAGAAGAACTCAACGTTGAGGAAACTCTGAATAACGCGGAAGAACAACCGCAGGACGAACAAGCGGAAAATGCCGTCCCGATGACTCACGAGGAGGAATTGGAAAAGGAACTGGAGACGGCTCAGGAGACCATTGAGGAGCAGAAGGATAAATATTTGCGTCTCTCCGCCGAGTTCGACAATTACCGGAAACGCACTATGAAGGAGAAAGCGGAACTGATCCTGAACGGTGGCGAAAAGAGCCTTAGCAGTATTCTTCCGGTGGTGGATGATTTCGAACGTGCCATCAAAACGATGGAAACGGCTACGGATGTCCAAGCTGTGAAAGAAGGTGTCGAACTGATTTATAATAAATTCATGGCTACCCTGGCACAAAACGGTGTGAAGGTGATCGAAACGAAAGACCAACCGCTGAATACTGATTACCACGAGGCTATCGCCGTAATTCCCGCACCGTCGGAAGCACAGAAAGGTAAAATTCTGGATTGCGTACAGACGGGATATACATTGAACGATAAAGTACTCCGTCACGCCAAAGTGGTAGTTGGAGAATAAGAAGAACTTGAATCAATAAAAGCATGGCAGAGAAAAGAGACTATTATGAAGTACTGGAGGTAACAAAGACAGCCACAGTAGAAGAAATTAAAAAAGCCTACCGCAAGAAAGCGATTCAATATCACCCCGACAAGAATCCGGGTGACAAGGAGGCAGAAGAAAAGTTCAAGGAAGCGGCCGAGGCGTATGATGTATTAAGTAACCCGGATAAGCGCTCGCGTTACGACCAATTCGGCCACGCAGGAGTGAGCGGTGCGGCAGGTAACGGTGGTCCGTTCGGCGGTTTCGGTGGCGAAGGTATGTCTATGGATGATATTTTCTCTATGTTCGGTGACATCTTCGGAGGTCGCGGAGGAGGATTCGGTGGTTTCAGCGGATTCGGCGGCGGCGGAGGTTCGCAGCAGCGACGGTATCGCGGAAGTGACCTGCGCGTGAAGGTGAAACTGACGTTGAAAGAAATCTCTACCGGAGTGGAGAAAAAGTTCAAGCTCAAGAAATATGTGCCGTGTGACCAGTGCCACGGTAGTGGTGCCGAAGGGGACGGCGGTTCGGAAACGTGTCCAACTTGTAAAGGTAGTGGTACGGTGATCCGTAACCAGCAGACTATTTTAGGGACGATGCAAACGCGTGCCACCTGCTCTACTTGTAACGGTGAGGGTAAAATCATCAAGAACAAGTGTAAGAAGTGTAGTGGCGATGGAATCGTTTACGGTGAGGAAGTAGTGACAGTGCAGATACCTGCCGGAGTGGCAGAAGGCATGCAACTTTCTATGAGTGGCAAAGGAAATGCCGGCAAGCATAACGGCGTGCCGGGAGATTTACTGATTCTCGTAGAAGAAGAACCGCATCCAGACTTGATTCGTGACGAGAATGATCTGATTTATAACTTGTTGTTGAGTTTTCCCACTGCCGCTTTGGGCGGGGCTGTGGAGATCCCGACCATCGACGGAAAGGTGAAGGTAAAGATTGACTCAGGTACTCAACCGGGAAAGGTACTTCGTCTACGCGGTAAAGGATTGCCGAACGTGAATGGATACGGAACAGGGGATTTGCTCGTGAATGTCAGTATCTATGTGCCGGAAGCTCTCAACAAGGAGGAAAAGAGGGCGCTTGAAAAAATGGAAGATTCGGATAATTTCAAGCCGAGTACGTCAGTGAAGGAAAAGATCTTCAAGAAGTTCAAAAGTTTCTTCGATTAAGACTTACATAAAAATTTCTTCCTATTAATAATTAAACGCTCCATGAATGCCTGGTGACACATGGAGCGTTTGTTATTTAAAACCCACTCAATACCCCGGATTCTGTACTAGCTTTGTATTCATCACCCGTATTTTCTCGGGAATAGGGAATACGGTAGTATAACCGGTTTCCTCGTTTGGTAATTGAGGACGGCTGTTGTATGCACGAGTAAACATTCCGAAGCGGATAAGGTCCTGACGCCTCCAACCCTCCCAAGCCAATTCAAGCTGGCGTTCGGAAAGTATATTCTCCAAAGTAGCGGGACGGCGAGCGGCCTTTACCCGGCTCCGGACTTGATTTAGCTCGACGTCTCCGTTTTCACCGTTGCGTACTTTAGCTTCGCTCTTCATCAGTAAAGCGTCCGCGTAGCGGAACAGGACAATGTCATTCTCCATTAATTTTCCGTCTTTTGTGGCGGTGGGGTCTACTTCATACTTTTTCATACGGGCACCTGCCGTTTGCTCATACGGGGTGTCGGTGATATCCAATGCTACTTCCCAAGGGAAATATACCAAGACAGTACCGTCGTCCAGCTTGATAATGTCTCCTTTCAAGTCATACATTTCTCCTGCAAAATAACAGATGTCGAAGCGAGGATCTTGGGCAGCTGTCCCATAACCGAAAGTTTCGAGTGCTTCAATCGTTGCACTGGGACCATTCTCACCGCTTAGCCCGTAAGCTTTGGCATGGTTGTAATGACGGGAACGAAAAAGGTATTGCATCTGATTGGTATACAATGTTTTATTCATCGGGATCGTGAATATATTCTCTACGGACGGTTCATTGAAGATAGAGAAGTTAGTCTCGTATTCCGGTTCCAGTTTATAATTCATAACTTTCAGTTGGTCGCAGTAGTATATGACCGTCTCCCAGGCATTGAGTTCATTACCGTCTACCATGAACTTGATATTTTTTCCGTCGGGACGTTCGTTGTCCGTCCAGTCGTTATCGGTATAAACTTCGGCATTCAGTGCCAGTTTTGCCAACAAGAAAGTAACCACCGGACGAGTGATACGCCCATAATAAGGCCCGGACTGATTGCTGTGTACCTCCGAAAGTAATGGAGCCACTTCCTGTAATTCCTTGAATATAAATTCGAATACTGTCTTCCGCTCGCTTTGAACGACGTCTTTCATCGCAGGAGAAGAAGACTGCACCAAAGGCACACGGCCAAACAAATCCAGCAGATAATAGTAGTACATCGCACGCATAGCACGCACTTCCGCTCGATAAGCCGGGAGTTCCGCATCAGAATGGGTTTCTGCGAATTTGTCGATTCGTTCGAGCGACTTATTACTAAGCATTACGACTTTATAAAGATACTCCCATGTAGCTTGAATGGCATCATTCTCAATACCCCAATCATGGAGAAATAATCCCTGCCAAAAGCCACCGTCGTACCAGTCGCCACCGCGCGTAGGGATAATAGCTTCATCAGTAGTGAAAGTATTGAGGTCATAGACACCTCTGCCCGTTCCCTGCAATCCCTGGCTATCGCTGTAACCGCCCACATAAGTATAGAGCGAAGCAACAGCATTGAGATAGACTTCCGAAATGGAATTATACACATCATCTTCGGGCAACTTATCTTTCGGATTTTCTTCCAGAAATTTATCGCAGGAAAACAAGAACGTACACGTAGCAAGCACCAAACTAATCTTTTTCAAATATTCTTTCATCTTCTCATCCTCCGTTAAAAGTTAATACTCAATCCCAATGTATAGATACGTGCCAACGGGTAGTTACGTTTATCATCCACCCCCAAAGTAGAGTTTACCGTAGAACTGTTAATCATCGGTGATAGCCCTGAATAGCCGGAAATCGTCGCCAGGTTGTTGACCGTGAAGGCAAGACGCAAAGAACGGACGTACTTCTTGAGTTTCTGCACCTTCTCGATTGGTACATTCCAACCAAACGTCACGTAGTCAAAGTTTACGTAATTGCCTTTTTCCAGCCAATAGTCAGTGGCAGTCTGGTCCTTAATGTTCTGCTTCGGCGCGGATTTCATCACATTGTAGTCAGGGAAGATATTCATGTTCATATACGTCAGTGATGTTCCGTTATAGATTTTATGGCCGAAAGCTCCGTTGATCTGCACCGAAAGATCGAAGTGTTTGTAACGGAAGCTGATGTTCGAACCCAGAATTGTTTTGGGCACGGCTTGCCCTGCCACATAGCGGTCTTCGCCGTCTTCAAGATTGACACCACCACCGTTCAAGTCCGCAATACCATAGGTGTATCCACCGTTCCCGTCGGACACCAGTCCGGTGCTATGAGGCAAATAAAAAACACCTAACGGTTGACCGACCATTTGATAGACGATGTGGTTGTAGCCACCGTGGAAGCCGGCTCCGTCGAGACTGGCAAGGCTCTTGTATTCAGGCGCGGAAATCATTTCGCCGTTGTACATTCCGCTTAATGAGAGAAGTTTGTTACGTTGGAAGGTGACATTGGCATTAATGTTCAATTCCATATCTTTTGTTTTCAGAGGAGTGATACCAATAGCTATTTCCGTACCCCAGTTACGCATGGAGCCGATATTAGCCAGTAAAGTGTTGTAAGTGAAAGGCGGTACACTCACATTATACAGATAAAGCATATCCGTTGTTCGGGAATTGTAGTAGTTAGCGGAAAGTAACAGACGGTTACCAAACAAAGTTACGTCAAAACCTGTATTGAAAGTGTGTTTCACTTCCCACTTCAAGTCGGGGTTCGTATTCCTCAAATCACCCAATGAGACAACGGCAGAGTTGCCTACCGGAACAACTCCGTTCGGCTTTACCAGATTCAGTGTAGTATACGAGTCAATTCCACTCTGGTTACCCGCCAGACCGTAACCGATACGAAATTTCAAATTATCAACCACTGGCAAACGTTTCATAAACTTTTCCTCACTGACTACCCATGCGGCAGATATGGAGGGAAAGAAGCCCCACTTATGATTTGCTCCAAACTTGGAGGAAGCGTCCGTACGGGCATTCAGCGTCAGGACATAACGATCGGCATACGTATAGTTGAAACGTCCCATAAAAGATGCGAGACGGGGTTGTTCGTAGTACGAATTTGTCCCCTCCCACAGACGGACTGCACCGGCTTGCAAATTGTTGTAGCCGAACTTATCCGTGCTGAAATTGCTGACTGTGGTATAATATCCCATGTACGTCTCTTTCTGGAGTTCGGCTAATGCCAGGACGTCGAAGAAGTGCTTTTTCCAGCCTTTTTTATAAGTCAGCATCATATTTCCGAGGAGGGACTCCATTTTCTTTGTTCCTTTATAAGCCTGCCCGTTCGCCCAAACAGAGGTGGGGAGATATTGCGAATTTTCAACTATATTATAGGTATAGGCACCGAACAGTACCAATTTCAATTCTTTCATCAAATTGAAGGTGAAACGGGCGTGTGTACTGATATGCGAAGTAGCGTCGTCATCGTCCACCTGCATCCATGCCAACGGGTTTGTTATCTGACTGGCGGTAGTGATGCCGTCCCACGAGTTAGTAACGGGATCTTTATGGTTAGGATACGTCGGGTTAAAGGTTGCCGCCGAATAGAAGGTTTTCTGATAGTCAACCAGATTATGATTTTTCAGGATAGAACCGAACATCCCCAGTTCGCAGTCGAAGAAGCCATCGAACATCTTTTGGTTCATGTTCATATTGGAAGTGAAATTCTTCATATCTTCATTCAAAATCACCCCCTGACGATCCATAAAACCAAGTGATACACGGTAGCTCGACGTGCTGGAGCCTCCATAGAAAGCGACGTGATGATTCTGTTGCAGACCTGTCTGTTGTATTTCTTTCTGGAAGTTAGTATTATTACCTTTATCTAAAATAGAGATACCGCGTTCGGAAGCTACGCTACGGAACTCGTCTCCCGACAACATTTTAAGATTCTTGTAGACAGTAGAAATGCCGAAACTACCGTTGTAGGCTACCTGCGTCCTACCCTGCATTCCTTTTTTAGTGGTGACTTCAATCACACCGGAAGCACCACGTGAACCGTATTGTGCCGTTTCGGAAGCATCTTTCAGAATCGTGAAACTTTCGATATCTGTGGGATAAATGGAGGTCAGCATACTAAGGTCGCCAAACACTCCATCGACAATAATCAGAGGATCGTTACCACTAGTCAGTGAAGTGGTTCCACGCAGGCGCACTGCATCCAGAGCTGCGAGGCCATTCGTACCCCGTTGAATAGTCAAACCCGGTACCCTACCCCGAATCGCTTCCAAAGGATTGGTTACCTGGTCTTTGTTCATTTGTTTCTCCGTAATTTTCTCCACAGAACCGGAGAGGGTTTTCAGACTTCCGGTAGCATAGCCTACCGTTATCAAGGAATCCAAGTCCAGAGGAATGACAGGAATCTTCTGTGCAAATGTATTTCCGCACAAAACTACCAGAAGAAAGCTAAGAAAAGTTAGTTTACCGTGTTGTCGTATCATAACTATCAGTTTTTAAGGTAATAATACAAATATAACAAAAAAAGAAGGAATCTGGTTGAGTAGATTCCTTCTTTTATTGATATTAATAGCCGCAATATGACTCTTTTTTCGAGTTTTACCGAGGGATTTGCTTACTTCACTATGATTTCATCAGTAAATATCCAGCCACCCAGTTCTTTGCCGGCACGCGCCTGATAACGTACATAGCGTCCCTTGACGGTTCCTTCCCACGAAACATCGGAAAACTTGATTGCTTCTTCCTTGTTAACAACAAAGTCCTGATGCTTCAGTTCCGTAAAATTGACTCCGTCATCGGAAACTGAAATAACCACAGACGCAGGCAAGAATACTTCAGCTCCCACTACCTGCATGAAAGCTGCTGTGACTGAATGAATAGTGGTCTCGTTTTCCATATCAACGGTTACATCGAGGCGGTTCTTCGAGATAAATCCCTGCCATGCACCGTCACCGTAAGTCCAGTCGCCACGGATACCGTCGGTCAAAGTCACATCACCTTGTGCTGCATAAGAGGAGTTGTAAGGAGCGTTATAAATCACTTTCTTTCCCAATGCCAGATGCGTAAGGGGTTGTAAAGATTCCGGCCGACTTCCGATCTCACTCTTCAAATCGAAAGTGTGATAGCCTTTCGCCTGCAAATCCGTTACCGCTTTCAGGGCACGTGCATAGAAGTCCGGCCATGACTTACGTTCCGGAGCCGACCAGGCAACTTCCGCCAATGCCAGCGTACGTGGATATAGCATATATTCCACGTGTTCGGGAGTCGGGACATATTCAGTAAAGAGATTAACTTGCGCACCATACACAAGTTTCGCTTGTTCCGCTGACAATGAAGTAGAAACCGGATTGTAAGAATAGACTTTTTTCAATGGCAAGTATCCACCAATCGCTTCCGGCTGAGAGTACGGAGCGTCCTGATAACTATCCAGATAACAGTAGCCACCCGGCGTCATGATAGCCCGGTGTCCGGAAGTTACAGCTGTAATACCGCCTTCTTCTCCCCGCCATGACATTACAGTCGCGTTAGGAGCCAGTCCTCCTTTCAATATCTCGTCCCAGCCGAGCAGACGTCGACCATGATCGTTCAGGAACTTCTCAATACGATGAATCAGATAACTTTGCAGTTCGTCCACGTGAGAGAGATGTTCGTCTTTCATTCTCTTTTGGCATTTCGGGCAAGTTTTCCACGCTGCCATACCGGCTTCGTCACCTCCTATGTGAATGTATTCGGAAGGGAAAAGCGCCATGACCTCGGTCAGCACATTTTCCAAAAAGGTGAACGTTTCTTCGTTTCCGATACAGAAGTCCGCGTTCTTGTAAGGCTCACCCGCGCAAGAGAGTTGCGGATAAGCTGCCAGCACTTCTTCCGAGTGGGCAGGCATTTCAATCTCCGGAATAATCGTGATGAAATGCTGACGAGCATATTCTACGATTTCGCGAATATCATCCTGTGTATAGTAACCTCCGGAAGCTCCAGGCTCGTCGAAACGGAGGTACTTACGTCCGCCGTTCCACCACGTCTTCCAATTGGCGTCAGTACGCCAGGCTGCAAATTCTGTAAGCAAAGGATATTTCTTGATTTCAATTCGCCAGCCTGCCGCATCTGTAAGGTGCAGATGCAGGCGGTTGATCTTATAGAATGCCAATGCGTCTATCTGTTTCTTCACAAATTCTTTAGAAAAGAAATGACGGGATACATCCAGCATTAAGCCGCGATAAGCGAAACGAGGACTATCCTGCACTTCAACAGAAGCAATGGAATAGCCTGTTCCCGAAGGCTGAGATAATTGCAACAGTGTCTGGATTCCGTAGAACAATCCCGCTCCCGATGTTGCACGGATAAGGATTCGTTCCGGAGTGACGGACAGGGTATAACTTTCGGGAGAAGGCAACTGTTCGCTCTTTTCGGTTATCAACAGAGAAAGTACGTTCTGCGTATCTTTTTTCTTTCCTTTCTTTAGATGAACCGGTAATGCTTGCAGATAGCTTTCCAGAAGTCGAGCTTCTCCACCTTGAATGTTTGTATAAAGTTTTGTTTTCTCTGAGAGTAAAAAAGAGCCCGTACCCTGCTCTATTTTCAGAGGGACAGGGATTACGGACTGTGCATGAAGAGGATGTGCCGCAAAGCACATCCCCAATACCCATAAGAAAAGACAAACTTTAGTGCATCTATTTCTTATATTCATTAATCTACTGTGATTTCATCTACAAACAAGAAAGCAGGATTTCCTTTGCCTCCATGCCATTCCGGTATTTTACTTTCAGACAAGGCAACCACCTTTACATACTGAGTTTTCACCGGAGTGAATGACAATTTATGTTCGTAGATACCATTCTTATCACTTTGTTCCATAGCAGGGTATTCTTCGGAAGCTACTTTGGTAAAGTTCTTACCGTCGTCTGATACTTCTACGGAAAATCCTCTTGCATCAAACACCCAGTCTCCCTTCTCTACGCAAGTAGAAATAGCAACGCTCGAAATCTCGGTAGGTTGCTGAAGGTCGATAGTCATATCCATATCGTTTTTATAGAATGCAATCCAACGACCGGTCTTATAGTTGCCATTTCCTTTCAGTCCGTCTACTAGTGTAGATTCACCTTTAAACATATATTGTTTGTTGACCGGTTGATTAGCTACAATCGGCTTCATGCTGGACTTACTGAAATTGATCTTCTCTGAAATCACACGACTGTTTCCGGTAGGACGAACAGCGATAGCGGAGAAGTCTGCATTTTCCTTGATTTTCAGGACACCTTCATAAAGCGGAGAAGCGGCAGTAGGTTCCGTACCGTCCAATGTATAGTGAATAGGGGCATTGTCAATGGTAGACAACGTGATGTCCAGTGTACCGTCTGCCGGGTTCGGCGTATATTCGGCTGTTACGTTAAACACATGTTTTGCATAATTGTATCCTTCTGCATCATACCACTTAATCAGTTGCGGCAAACGAGACAGGAAGTCTTCATAGTTCTTCTTGTCGGGAGTAGACCACTGGATTTCACACAATGCAGCCCAACGAGGCAATACCATGTACTGCGCGTGAGGGAAAGTAGCGATGTATTCTGTCCAGAGGTTGGCTTGCACACCCTTGATATATTTCTGTTCTTCCGGAGTGAGGGAAGCCGGCATCGGCTCGTAGCTGTACACTCTTTCTAACGGCAGGTAACCACCGATACCAAACGGTTCGTTATCTACGTCTTTAGCTTGGTAATAGTCGAAATACAGGTATGTGTTCGGCGTCATGATGACATCGTGTTTCTGTTTCGCAGCTTCGATACCGCCCTTTTCACCACGCCATGACATAACAGTAGCGTTAGGAGCAAGTCCGCCTTCAAGGATTTCATCCCAACCGATGATCTGACGTCCGTGGTCGTTGAGGAATTTCTCGATATGGTTGATTACGAAACTCTGCAGACGTTCTTCCTTGCTATGCTTATCATCCGATTTCAAGCCCAGCGCCTTGATACGTGCCTGACATTTCGGACATTTTTCCCAACGTACTTTCGGACATTCGTCACCACCTACATGAATATATTCTGAAGGGAAGATTGCTATTAATTCAGTAAACACATCTTCGAGGAATTTCAAGACTTGATCGTTTCCGGCACAAAGCACATCTTCAGATACACCCCATTGTCTCCATACTTCGTACGGGCCACCGGTACATCCCAATTCGGGATAAGCGGCAAGGGCAGCTTGCATGTGTCCCGGAAGGTCGATTTCGGGAACAACGGTGATGTAGCGTTCGGCTGCATAATCTACAATTTCTTTGGCTTGTTCCTGGGTGTAGAATCCACCGTAAGGTTTGCCGTCGTATTCACCGGAGTTACGTCCGATGACTGTTTCTGTCCTCTTGGAACCGATTTCTGTCAGCTTCGGATATTTCTTGATTTCCAGACGCCAGCCCTGGTCTTCGGTAATATGCCAGTGAAAACGGTTCATATTGTGCAAAGCCATCATATCGATATAAGTTTTCACTTCATCTACTGTAAAGAAATGACGGCTGGTATCGAAGTGTGCACCACGATAGCCAAAGCGGGGAGCGTCATTGATTTCTACAGCGGGCATGGAAATGTCTGCGCCGACAGCCACAGGCAATGATTTGCGCAGGGACTGGATGCCATAGAATACGCCGGCTTCCGTAGGACCGGTAATCGTGATTCCGTCACCGGTAACTTTCATCTGGTAGGATTCCGGATTTTCGTTCTCCGTGCCTAATGCCAGTACGATTGCGTTTTTACCTTCTGTTCCGGCTTCAATAGCGAAATCTTTTCCGGTAGCCGTTTTCAGATAGTCTGCCAGGAATTTTGCGTTGCGTTGCATCTTCTCGTTTCCTTCCGGATAGAGAATTTTCACACTGCTCTTGAGGATGAAGGGACTTCCTTGAGCGGTTACAATTTCTTGTGGCATGGGGATGATCTGGTAGTTGGCTTCCTGTTGCGCCGATTGGCAAGAGGCAAAAAGTCCTGCTAGTGCCAGACATCCGGTTAATTTAAAGAGTTGCTTCATAAACTAAAAAATTAAGTGTTAAGTTATTAATAGATTAATTATAAGTTTCACGAATATGTTTGATTGTCAAAGGCAGCTCCTCTCCTTTCTTTATTTGGGGAGAAGTGATGACGACCGTTTTACGTTCTCCGGGAAGAAGGTCGAAAAAGTTGTCGCTGAAACGGGCTCCCTGCAAAGGAATTTCAATAAAGACATCTTTTGCAAGAGCGGGAGAAAACAATGTCAGTTCACACATGCCGTCTTTCTGTTTCATCTTGCAGGAAACGGTTGTTTCAGGCAGAAGCAGGTCTTTTGTTTTTCTAAAGAAGTATACGGTTTCGGCAAGGGTGTTTCCTGCCTTGTCTTTCAGCGTCAGTTGCATGAAACAGCGTTGCTGTTCTTCCGGTGATAGCCAGGTGTCGGGTTTTATACGGTACACGCATTGGGAAGTGTTAGCCGGAACTGTCAATGTGTTGAGTTGTATAGGCTTGCCTTGTTTCTTTCCGTCAAAGTCTGTTACTTTCATTTCCAACATCAGGTGGTCTTTGGTGTCCGGACAGTCGGAAATCAGGTAGATATTGAGGCTGTCGTTCTGCTGGATAGGATTGATGAGGATTGGAGCAAAGACTCGTTTGGCTTGGTAATGCAGGGCTTTCCAGTTACCGTAATAGTCGATGCTCGACCAGGATACTACCGGCCAGCTGTCATTCAGTTGCCAATACAGGGTACCCATACAGTAAGGACGGTTCCGGCGGTGTGCTTCCAGTCCGTGACGCATTCCTTGTCCTTGCAGTACTAGTCCGACATAGACAAAGTCTTCAAATTTTTCGGGGATGATATAGTCGCGCTCCATGTAGGTACGAATCAGGGCGTTGCCGATGCTGCTTTTCTGATGAGCATTCATCGCTTCCGATTCTATCTGATAATCTTCCGGAGCGGCGAAAGTGGAGATGGTCTTCATTTCCGGGAAGGACTGAAAACCGAATTCGCTCATGAAACGGGGCAGGTCTGTATCGAGTGACTCGAATGTTTTTTGACCATACCAGACTCCCCAGTTATGGCTGTCTCCTATCCCCCAGGATTCAGGACGCCCCCAGTTGGCAAAATACGGGGAGCTGTGTATGTAGAAACGGTCGGCATCCAGTTCCTTAACCTTGGCTGGAAGGAGCTGATGGAACAGTTTGTCGTAGCCTCGAAACATTTCCTGATAGATTTCGGGCGGGAAGTTCTTGTCGAATCCCCAATATTTTAAGGCTTCCAGTATTTCGTTATTGCCGCACCACATCGCCAGGGAAGCATGATTGCGAAGGCGACGGATGTTATAGCAGGCTTCCGCCTCTACCCTTTTCAGAAAGGTGGGGTCGGACGGATAGGGAGTGCAGGCAAACATGAAGTCTTGCCACACCAGTATTCCGTTTTCATCTGCCAGGTCATAGAAACGGTCATCTTCGTACGTTCCACCTCCCCATACACGAATGACATTCATGTTCGCTTCGCGGATGTCGCGGAATAAGGTTTGGTAGCGTTCGGTAGTGACGTTAGTCAAGAGTGCATCCTGGGGGATGTAATTGGCTCCTTTGGCAAACATAGGTACACCATTTACTTCAAAATAGAAGGATTCTCCGTCTTTATCTTTTTCATTAACGAGGCGAACAGTACGCAGTCCTATCCGGTGCGATTGCTCGGCTACGACTTTATCTTCTACTATGATTTGAGCGGAGAAATCATACAGGGCGGGCTTTCCCCATCCATTCGGCATCCAACGTACGGGGGATGCCACTTCGGAAGGTATGGAAACATGATTGATTCCGGGCTGTAAGGTGATTGCCTGGCTGATGCTTTTTTCTGCACTTCCTTCGAATGAGGTATTTATTCTCACCTCTGCCTGAAGTGGCCGGGAGAGTATGTTGTTTATTTCTAATTCATTAGACAGATTTGCGAGCTGGTCGGTCAGTGCGAGTTGCTTTACGTGATAGTCACTGATAGAAGCTGCGTCATAAAAACGGATGGTCACCGGACGCCAGATGCCGCTGGTCACCATGCGGATTCCCCAGTCCCAGCCATAACTGTAAGGGGCTTTACGGGAGAATATGCTTAAATGTTTGTCGTGATGGTCGTTGTCTGCCGGATAGTTGAATCCGTTCGAGTTATATTGAGGCAGTGTCTGCCGGATGGGGGAATGAAAATAGATGTGAAGAAGGTTTTCTCCGATACGGAGTTGGGACTTGACAGGTATGGTATAACCGACAAACATGTTATCGGCTTTCAGCAACAATGCTCCATTGAGGTATACATCGGCGTATGTGTCAAGACCTTCAAAAACCAATTGGGCGTCATCCCGTTTCAGTTGTTCGGGGGTAACTGTAAAAGCAGTCCGGTATTCCCAGTCTTCATTTTCCACCCACTGAATCTTTTGTTCATTGATGCCATAAAAAGGATCGAGAAGTTGTTTATGGTTGATAAGATCCTGATGAACGGTGCCCGGAACCTGTGCCGGTCGCCACAGCTCCGTCCCTGCCTGGGAAAACTCCCAGCCTGTATTTAGAACGACAACTTCGGAATTGTCATTGCTCTGTGCATATGCCATACTGCAACAGCATAGTAGTTCACATGCTATTTGAGCCTTTTTTCCGATCAAATTAATCATCATAGTGGGGGCATTAGATATTAACGGATTCAAAGATATTATTTTTTCAGCAAATTTCACTGATAATTTAACAAAATATGTTGTTTTTGCACGCCACGATAAATATACGGTTTTATTCTTTTATCATATCGGATAGTTTAACCGCTATTATATCTATCATTTCATTCCTAACAAATCTGTTAATTTCACCGCCTGAAAAGTCATGTGTGCCACACTGCTCTCATATAGAATACCGATTGTCTCTTTATCAATCATCGTCAGGCAACTATATCCCCATCCTTCTGCTTCGTCGAGCATGATTTGATGTTCGGGCAACCAGGTAAGTCCTTTATCCAGACTTGCTTTTATTGTTATATGATTGCGCCCTTTAGTTGTATCCGGATTTGAAAACAACAGGAGGTCTTTATTCAAAATGTTGTCCTTGGCATCGACATGAATCAGACTGGCCATACATACCGGTTCCTGAAGTGCCTTACGTGAAGACGGATGTTCTGTCCAGGTTTTTCCCAAATCTTTGGTTAGGGCGACAGCACGGCTTCCTCCTCTATTATCACGCATATTCAGCATTAATACTCCCGGTTCTATTTCAGCAACTTGTGCTTCCGTTGTATTAGTCCGTGCCAGATGATGCATTTTCCATGTTTTTCCCCGGTCCTTACTATACATGATTCCTGCATTCGGGATACGGGTAGAGTCGATAAACTGTGTTGGAAATACTAATGTACCGTCGCTCATCGTTATTCCTCGTCCTGGACCTTGAAGCAGAAAATACCAGGACGGATCTTTTACCTGCTCTGTTATATTGATCGGTTTCGACCATGTTTTACCATCGTCTGTGCTCTTTGCCAATACCAGCTGTGCGGTATGGTTTATATCCATTCCCGGATGGGAGCTCCACCAGGCACGTTGATTACCCATACCATGTGTCCATGCGGCAACCACCCAGACGGTATTCGTTTGAGTATCTACCAAAATAGAGGGATCTCCTACCCCATTCTGTGCTTTAGGCAAACCGCCATACTCACCAAATGAAAGCGGAAGACGCATTTTCTCCCAGCTCTTCCCTCCGTCAGTGCTACGACTCAAACCCACATCTACATATTCCTGTAAATCGACACTACTATTATATCGGACATCGTACACTCCCAATAATGTTCCTTTATTGGTTGTCACTAATCCGGGAATACGGAAGGAAGCAGAACCGTCATTACCAGCATGACGAACTCCGACTGCCATCCGGTGAGTAATAGCTTTCGGAGAAATAAATTTACAATAAAGTTCTTTCCCATCCACTTTTACAGCACGTAAATCAGAGACTATTTTAGTATGCAAAGAGGCATCTGTTTTCATCTGCAAACTGATCCAAAAAAAGTTGACACCTAGAAATAAATTGTAATTACCTCTTAATACAACTTTTTCCGATGGTCCGACCTCTGCACATTTTATGGAATAGGAAGGATTAGCCGCCAATGTCGCACCCGGTCGATGGCTGGATATGTACTCTACAGGGGCAAAGCGATTTTTGTTTTGATCTTGTAAGGCCTCTGTTCCTCCATAATAGAGTTTGATTGCCTGAACATCCGCTAAGTTGGTACTTTTACTGAAATCTAAAACAACTTCATCGAGTATCTTGCTTTCCTTTGCATCCAACCGGATATAGAACAGAACATTATCCTGCCGCTCTATCAAAACCGGGATTTGTGTTTCATGGATAAATACTGTGTCTGAAGCTTTTACGTCAAAAGAATAGCCTAATAAGACAAGGAAAAGTAAATAAAAAATTCTTCTCATAATGGGGGGGTATTAGTTAGTTTAACGCGATAAAGATAAAACTTTTCTACCATAATACAGCTATGCAAACAGTTAACTTTCATTTTACCAAGTTCTGGTAGGACTAGTCAATACTTTGACCACCATTCTGGCTCTTGTCATCATTGATAAGGTAGGCCGCAAGAAACTTGTTTATTACGGAGTTTCGGGAATGGTTGTTTCTCTGATTCTCATCGGCCTGTACTTCCTCTTCGGAGATTCCCTGGGAGTATCCAGCCTCTTCCTGCTCGTTTTCTTCCTGTTCTATGTATTCTGCTGTGCCGTGTCTATCTGTGCCGTGGTGTTCGTGCTCCTCTCGGAGATGTATCCCACCAAGGTTCGCGGACTGGCCATGTCGATAGCAGGATTCGCTCTGTGGATCGGAACGTACCTGATCGGACAGTTAACCCCCT
>ERZ773264.2600-NODE-2600-length-16772-cov-11.887540_pt1 | contig 16772 bp, 10 predicted proteins | sample MGYA00511910_ERZ773264 | MGnify/ENA primary metagenome ERZ773264 (study PRJEB29015, sample SAMEA2737739) | human gut metagenome | biome: human gut; feature: human-associated habitat; material: faeces | place: China | collected 2012 ... | reverse complement strand
ACCCTTCGCGGGTGCAGGGCAGCGCCCTGCCGGAGTCCAGAGGCAGAGCCTCTGGCAGGTTCAAGGGCAGCGTCCTTGGGTCTCCTTACTCCACCGTCACCGATTTTGCCAGATTGCGCGGCTTGTCAACGTCGCAGCCGCGGCTGACCGCCATGTAGTAGGCGAACAGCTGCACGGGGATAATTGCCAGCAGAGGCAGCAAGTCCGACGCAGCGTCCGGGATGACCCAGAGTTCGTCCGCATCCTTCGCGGCGCGGTCGCGCAGGGCTTCCGGGCAGACGATGAGGACTTTCGCGCCGCGGCTTTTTACCTCGCGCACGTTCGAGAGCGTTTTATCTGCCAGATGCTCCTGCGTCAGCAGCGCGCAGACCAGCGTGCCCTGTTCAATCAGCGCGATTGTGCCGTGCTTCAGTTCGCCCGCCGCATACGCTTCGGACATGATGTAGCTGACTTCCTTCAGTTTCAGCGACGCTTCCATTGCCAGCGCGTTGTCCAGCCCGCGCCCGATGTAGAATACATGCTGCCGGTCGTGGTACAGGCTGGAGAAGCGTTGGACTGCGGGTTCGAGCACCATCACCTGCTCCGCCAGCGCGGGAATGTCCGCCATCTGCCGCAGAAGCTCCGATGCTACGCTCTCCGTCAGATGTCCGCGCTTCACGCCGAGGTCAATCGCCAGCAGCACCATCATTTCCACTTGCGTGATGTATGCTTTTGTGCTCGCGACGGCGATTTCCGGCCCCGCGTAGGTGTACATGACGCAATCCCCAGCGGTACGGGCAATCGACGAGCCGACGACGTTTGTTAGCGCCATCACTTTTGCGCCCAGCCGCTCCGCCTCGCGCATGGCGGCCAGCGTGTCCGCCGTTTCGCCGCTCTGCGAAATGGCAAGGAAGCAGTCGCCCGCGCCCAGAATCGGGTTGCGATAGCGGAACTCGGATGCTACATCCACCACCACGGGCAGCCGCGCCAGTTTCTCGATTACATATTTGCCGACAACACCCGCGTGGTATGCCGTGCCGCAGGCGACAATCGTCAGCGTGCGCAGGGAATTCGCTTCTTCCGCCGAAATCGGGAACGCGCCGGGGCGAATCGCCATTTTTTCTGCGTCCACATGGGCGGAAAACGTCTTTTTCAGCGCGGCGGGCTCTTCGTGAATCTCTTTGAGCATGAAGTGCGCATAGCCGCCTTTTTCCGCCGCTTCCACGTCCCAATCAACGTGAATGGGCTTGAGCGCGCGCTCGTTGCCGAAATGGTCGTATACGCGTACGCCACTCCGGGTCAGCACGGCGACTTCGCGTTCATCGAGCAGCTCCACCGTCCGCGTGTGGCGAATCAGCGCTGGAATGTCGCTGCCGACGTACTGTGCGCCGTCGGACAGCCCGACGACAAGCGGAGAATCCTTGCGCGTGCAGTAGAGTGTATCCGGCGCCTCGGCGTTCAGAACGCACAATGCGTAGCTGCCTTCGAGCATCGTCTGCGCGTGCAGAATGGTCGAGAGCATGTCGCCGTCGTAAAGCGTATGCAGCAGATGGGCGATTACCTCCGTGTCCGTTTCGGATACGAACACGCAGCCCTTCGCCTTCAGCTGAGCGCGCAGCTCCTCGTAGTTCTCGATGATGCCGTTGTGGACGACGGCGATATGCCCTTTCATGTCCGTGTGCGGATGGGCGTTGATGTCGTTTGGTTCGCCGTGGGTTGCCCAGCGCGTGTGACCGATGCCGATGGTGCCGGGCAGGGGATTCGATGCCACACGCGCGGCGAGATTCGCCAGCCGTCCCTTCGCCTTGCTCAGCCGAATGACGCCGCCGTCCATGACCGCAATGCCCGCACTGTCATAGCCGCGGTACTCCAATCGGGAAAGTCCGTCCAATAAAATGTCCTGCGCCTGCTGCGCGCCAATATAGCCAACGATGCCGCACATAGGGAATCGCTCCTTCCAAGTCGAATAAGACGTTATAATACAAGTTCAACCTGCTGTATTATACGCCGATTTCGATGAAAATGCAACACCCATGTGCGTCTTTTTTTACGGGTCAGGAAAAATGCCGTTTTGCAGCACTTTTTCGGGGTCAACCGCCGTATCGCCGACGACAATCCGCAGGTGCAGGTGTGCCGGCAGATCACATTCCTCCGGCATCGTGCGCCCGATGAAGCCAATCGTCTGCCCGGCGCGAACCGGATCACCCGCGCGAATCGCGTAGAGCATCGACAGGTTCGCATAGCGCACGAGGACGCCGCCGTGGTCGATTTCCGCATACGCGCCGAAAACACCGCTGTCCGCGCAATTGATGACGGTGCCGTCCGCCATGGCGCTGACTTTCGCACCCTCCGCCCCGGCATAATCCGCCGCATCGTGCAGCGCCCACAAGCCCGTGGCGCTGCTTTGCCGCATCCGCGTGTTGTCGAAGGGACGCAGGAGCGTCATGCTTTCGAGCGGCGTGGTAACGCTGCGGTTAGTGGGGGCGGTCGTCGGCGCAGGCGTCGCGGTCTGCGCACTGTCAAGCGACTGCTGGAGCAGCTGCGCAGCGGATATGTCGCTGGAGACAGGCGGGGTCGGCGTCACACGCGCAAATTCCGCCTGCCGCGTCCACAGTGCCGTGCCGACAATCACCGAGACGCACAGCAGCGCCATCAGCAGAAAAGTCCACTGCTCCCGGCGCAGATGCAGCGCGCGGAAAAGTGAACGAAAATGACGGTCAGCCATGAGAAAATCACCTCAACCATGCCGTGTAGGGCGTTTTCTCCTATTATGAGCCGGAGAAACCTGTTTTATCCATCCGCGTCAGCTGCGTGCCGGGGTAGTAGTGCGCCAAAATCTCCGCGAAATCCGCGCCATCCGCCGCCATCGCCTGTGCGCCTGCCTGCGACAAGCCGACGCCGTGCCCGTATCCGACGGTGTGGAAAACGATGCGGTCGCCATCCGCCTCCCAAGTAAAATAGGTGCTTCGCAAGGAAAGCGCTTTGCGGAAATCAGCGCCGCGGACGGTCTGACTGCCGACCAACAGCGTCGCGACGCGCCCGGAAGCGGTCGTGGATTGTAGACGAATCGCGCTGGGCAGCGTGTCCGCCGTCACGCCGCAGCCGGGAAAAGCGCGCAGAAGCAGATCTGCCGCTTCCTCGCAGGAGAAGGACGTGTCAGCGCGGAAGCCGGCGTACCCCTCTTCGCCGGGACTGTCTACGCTAACCAGATACGGCTTGGCGGACGCGAACACGGCGGCGGCATCTTCAGTTTTTCCGCCGGAACAGGCGTGGTACAGCACTTCGATGGGCAAGCCGCCGCTGGTGAGCAGCAAGCCGTCTGTTGCGCGGACCGCGCGGTCAATGCGCGCGCGGAGGACGACGTACTCGCTGCCCCAGCGGGCTTGCAGCTGCGCATCCGTCTGGTATGCCTGACAGCACGCGCTGTCCGTGCAGATATCGCAGTCCGGGTGGCGGACGCACCCGTTTCCGCCGAACGCGCGGCTCTGCGCGACGGCACGCGTCCGGGCGGCAATGGCTTGACATTTGAGCGCTTCCGGCGCGTAATTCGCGGGCATCTCTGCCGCCAATGCGCCGAAAACGTAGTCTTCCAGCGGCAGCAGGCGGATTTCCTCCGCATCGGCGAAGTAGACCCGAAGTGTTAAGCCGCTGTCAAGCGTGGAATCGGTCGGCGCGGCACAGGAAGAAAGCATCAGGATACACACAAGAAACGACAACAGCTGTTTTTGTTTCATGGGCACACAACCTTTTCGCAGAAATTTCGGGAAATGTTCGGATTGCACAAATCGCCGCACGGGGGTAACAGTTTTTGCTCCGACGGCGCAAAACCAGTTTATGCGCGGAAAATTTCGTGCATGAGCAGGAATTTATGTCGGCAATGGCGAAATACTTACCGCATCGTCTACGGTCAAAATGAACGCACTTTCCGAAAATCGCAAAAAATGCAGGAGAAAATGCTGAATATGACTTGACGAAAATGCATAAAAGTGATTCAATAGTAAGTGAAAAGAGTGAAGAAAGCAAACGCGGCTCTCCGTGATTGCAGGCGGAGGAACGCAACGCAAGCAAAGGCAGGTGTAACTATGCGCTACAACGGCCCGACCGCCGCGGTGCGGGAGCAGTTCCATCAGGGAACGAACCGCAGAGCCTATGAGATGCTCGGTGCGCACCCGGTGACGCAGGACGGACAGGAAATGTGGCATTTCGCTGTCTGGGCGCCGAACGCACGGGCAGTTTCTCTCATTGGCGAATTCAACCAGTGGGACAGGGAAAAAACGCCCATGCAGAAGGTCTACGACGGTACATGGGAAGTGCGGCTGCCCGCGGAAACCTTCGACGTGAAGAGTGACCCGAAACGCTATGATTATCCCGACGCTGCAAAGAAGCTGACAACCTACAAATATTGCATTCAGGCGCAAGACGGGACGTGGCAGGACAAGGCTGACCCCTATGGGTTCGCCATGCAGATGCGCCCCGACACTGCCAGCCGCATCTATGACTTGAGCAGCTACCGCTGGGGCGACGCGGACTGGATGGAGGCGCGCAAGTCCTACGACCCGTACCACAGTCCGGTGAACATCTACGAGATGCACCTTGGCTCGTGGCGGCGGCACAAGGATGGCACGTTCCTGACGTACACGGAAATTGCCGAACAACTCGTGCCGTACCTCAAAGAAATGGGCTACACGCATGTGGAGTTCATGCCGGTGATGGAGCATCCGCTGGATATGTCGTGGGGCTATCAGGTGTCCGGCTACTATGCGGCGACGGCGCGCTTCGGCGAACCGAAGGAACTGATGGCGCTCATTGACGCGCTGCATCAGGCGGGCATCGGCGTACTGCTGGACTGGGTTCCCGCGCATTTCCCGCGTGACGCAATGGGACTGCGCCGCTTCGACGGTACGCCCTGCTACGAGCATCCCGATCCCCGGCGCGGCGATATGCCGCAGTGGGGGACGCACATGTTCGACTACGCGCGCGGCGAGGTCAACTCGTTCATGCTCTCCAACGCCTGCTTCTGGCTGGAATGGTATCACGCCGATGGGCTGCGTGTGGATGCGGTCACGTCCATGCTGATGTACGACTTCTGCCGTGAGCCGGGGCAATGGCTGCCCAACAAGTACGGCGGACACGAGAATCTTGATGCGATTGCTTTCCTGCGCCGGATGAATGAAACCGTCTACCGTGATTTTCCCGGTGTGATGATGGTGGCGGAGGAATCCAGCGCCTATCCGATGGTGACGCGCCCGATTTATCTGGGCGGGCTGGGCTTCGGGTTCAAGTGGAACATGGGCTGGATGAATGATATGCTGGCATATATCAAGCTCGACCCGGTCTACCGCAAGTATCACCACGACAAGCTGACGTTCTCGCTGATGTACGCTTTCTCGGAGAACTACATCCTGCCGTTCAGCCACGACGAGGTGGTACACGGCAAGCACTCGATGCTGGACAAGCAGCCGGGTGACCTGTGGAAGAAATTCGCGGGACTTCGCGCGCTGTATGGCTACACGATGGCGCATCCGGGCAAGAAGCTGCTGTTCATGGGCGGCGAGTTTGGGCACTTCATCGAGTGGAAGTATGACGACCAGCTGGACTGGTTCTTGCTGCTGTACGAGAATCATCCGCAGGTGCAGCAGTGCTGCAAGCGCCTGAACGAAATCTACCGCACGACGCCTGCGCTCTACCAGATTGATGACAGCTGGGACGGCTTCCAGTGGATTCAGGCGAACGACAGCGATAACTCCATCGTTGCGTTCCTGCGCACGGATAAGCGGGGCAATTCGCTCCTGTGCGTGACGAACTTCACGCCTGTGTTCCATCCGCAGTACCGCATCGGGCTGCCGCAGATGGGTACGCTGACGGAGTGCTTTAACACCGACCGCAAGGAATACGGCGGCTCGAATCAGTACAACAACTGGGCGATTCGCACGGAAGAAGAGCAGCTTCAGGATTTCCAATACAGCTGCGATATCTGCGTGCCGCCGCTCGCGACGGTCTACTTCACCTACCAGCGCGACCCGCTGCCGGAGAAGGCGAAGAAAGCGCGCGTTATCCCGGAAATCGCGGATGTGCCGCCAAAGAAAGCATCCAAAACGGCAAAGAAACCGCAGCCCCTGCCGGAAAAGTCCGCCGGCAAAGCCAATTCCATTTCCATCGGCTGAATCGGCGCTCGCCGCAATTAGGGGAGGAGCGAAAGCGCTGTTTCACATACATCACCGTGCCACCTGATGCACCGAGGGCGGCGCGAATCCTGCACGGTCGGTGCGCTTCGCAAGAAACAAGGATGAAGGAGCGTGTTCTCATCATGAAAAAGAAGACCTGTGTTGCCATGCTGCTGGCAGGCGGACAGGGCAGCCGTCTGGGTGTCCTGACTAAGAAGGTGGCAAAGCCGGCTGTTCCCTACGGCGGCAAGTACCGCATCATTGACTTCCCGCTGTCCAACTGCACCAACAGCGGCATTGACACCGTGGGCGTGCTGACGCAGTATATGCCGCTGGAACTGAATTCCTACATTGGCTCCGGCGCACCGTGGGATTTGGACTTGTCCACCGGCGGCGTGTTCGTCCTGCCGCCCTATCAGACGGGCAAGACGGGCGACTGGTATCGCGGCACGGCAAACGCCATCTATCAGAATATGGCGTTTATCGAGCAGTATGACCCGGATTACGTCCTGATTCTCTCTGGCGACCATATTTATAAGATGGACTACAACGCCATGCTGCAGTACCACATCCGCAAAGGCGCGGATGCGACGATTGCTGTGCGCCCTGTGCCGTGGGAAGAAGCGAGCCGCTTCGGCATCATGAATACGGACGCGGACGACAACATTGTTGAATTTGAAGAAAAACCCAAGCAGCCCAAGTCCAACAAGGCGTCCATGGGCATTTACATCTTCTCGTGGGCGAAGCTCCGCGCGTACCTGACCGCGGACGAGGCGGACAAGACATCCGCCAACGACTTCGGCAAGAACATCATCCCCGCGATGCTGAACGACAAGCAGGTCATGGTGGCATACAACTTCGAGGGCTACTGGAAGGACGTTGGCACGATTGAGTCCCTGTGGGAAGCGAACATGGACTTGCTCAGCGTGCCCATGCCGATTGACCTGCATGACAAGAAGTGGCGCATCTATGCCAAGAATCCGGGCCTTGCGCCGCACTACATCGCCAAGGGCGCTGTCGTGAGCGATTCGCTGGTTACGGAAGGCTCGGAAGTCTACGGCTCTGTGCAGCACTCCGTGATTTTCGCAGGCGTGACCATTGAAGAGGGTGCAAGCGTCATTGACTCGGTTGTCATGCCCTATGCGGTCATCAAGCGCGGCGCGGTTGTCCGTCGGGCGATTGTGGCGGAGAACGCCGTGATCGGTGCGGGCTGCGTGGTCGGCGAAGAGACGGGCAATATCGCCGTCGTCGGTCAGGGCGTCACCCTTCCCGCCGGTGTCAGCGTGACCGCGGGTCAGCAGGTGGACGAAAACACCAAATTCTGATAATCACAGCAGCGGAAAGGATGTAAGAAAATGAAAAACGTAATGGGTGTTATCTACACCGGCGAAAATGACGCCAATCTGCGCGAGCTGACCCTGACCCGCGCCATCGCGGCGCTGCCTGTGGGCGGCCGCTACCGCGTCATTGACTTCCTGCTGTCCTCGATGGTCAACGGCGGCATCAAGAACGTCGGCGTTATCATGCAGAAGAATTATCACTCCCTGATGGATCACATCGGCTCCGGCAAGGAGTGGGATCTGCACGGGAAGAATGACGGCCTCAAGGTGCTGCCGCCGTTCCTGACGCGCGAGAATGTTGGCGTGTACTCTGGTATGCTGGATGCGCTGCGCTCCAACACCAACTATCTCTCCCGCTCCAAGCAGGAATATCTGGTGCTGAGCAACTCCACCATCATCTACAACGCGAATATCGCGGAGTTTGTGGCGTATCATCAGAACAGCGGCGCGGACATCACCATCATGTACACCGCTGATCCGAACATGCAGCGCGACGAACTGGGCTGCTATCTGGCGGTGGACGAAAGCGGCATGGTGACGGACATGGAAGTTGATCCGACGCATCCGAACCTGCCGCTGACGAGCATGGAGGTCGTCGTGATGAAGCGTGAGCTGCTGCGCACGCTGGTGGACAAGGGCGTGGCGCACGGCTATCATGACTTCAACCGTGATGTGCTGCTCCGTCTGGTGACGGAAGGCACGGCGCGCGTGAATGCGTGGGCGTACACTGGTCTGTGCTGGCGCATGGACTCCGTGCAGAGCTACTTCAAGTTCAATATGGATATGCTGGATACCCAGATTCGCCATCGTCTGTTCACGGCGGAGCTGCCTGTGTACACCAAGGTTCGCGACGAGATGCCCGCCCGCTATGGCGACAATGTGACCGTTGTCAACTCGCTGGTGGCGGATGGCTGCATTATCGAAGGCACGGTGGAGAACTCTGTGCTGGCGCGCGGCGTGCGCATTGCCCCCGGTGCGCATGTGAAGAACTGCATCATCATGCAGGATGGTCAGGTGCACAACGACGCTTCCATCGAAAACTGCATTCTGGACAAGCAGACGGTCATCAAGCGCAGCGCGCGGCTCATCGGCCCGGCGGCATACCCGATTGTTATCGCGAAGAATGTTGTCATTTAATCTACGAATCGCCTAAATCGAATTGACGCGGTTCGGATTTGCAAACCGCGCCAATATGTGCTATACTGTTGGTGCGGTTTTTTGGATACGCTTTTCAGATTCGCCTGAGCCGTCTGCTCGCGCCTTTTTCCTTCCTGCGTCCGGTCGTTCCACTTAGCGTAGCGCTGCTACGCTGCGTTTCACTCCCGTTAGCAGGAAAGAAAAAATTCGCTTCGCATCTTGGCTCATTCTCATCTGAAAATCGTATCTGAGCTTAATTCGCTGAATTTCCCTGATTGCTTTTCCCTTGCCCCCGGCAGGAAATATTTCTGATGGAGGATAGAAACGATGAAGATTCTCTTTACGGCGAGCGAGTGCGTCCCGTTTATTAAGACCGGCGGTCTGGCGGATGTTGTCGGCGCGCTGGCGCCTGTTCTGGCGAAGCAGGGTCACGACGTGCGCGTGATGCTGCCCCTGTATGCGGCGGTGCCGAAGCAGTATGTTGACCAGATGACCCATGTGACTGATTTCGAGGTCGCGCTGGGCTGGCGCCGTCAGTACTGCGGCATTGAACTGCTGGAAAAGGACGGCGTGAAGTTCTACTTTGTGGACAACAAGTTCTATTTCGGCCGTCCGTATATCTACGGCATGGGCGGCGACGAGTACGAACGCTTCGGCTTCTTCTGCCGCGCGGCGCTGAACGCCCTGCCGCTGCTGGACTTCCAGCCCGACGTGATTCATGCGCATGACTGGCAGTCCGGCATGGTGCCCGCACTGCTGAAAATTCAGTATGCCCACCTGCCGTTCTTCGCGAACATCAAGACCATGTTCACCATCCACAATCTGCAGTATCAGGGCGTGTTCGGCATCCGCGAAGTGCAGGATGTGCTGGGTCTGGGCGACAGCCTGTGGACGGACGACAAGCTGGAGTGCTACGGCTGCGCGAACTTCATGAAGGCTGCGCTGGTGTATTCCGACATCATCACCACCGTCAGCCCGTCCTATGCCGAGGAAATTCAGACGGCATACTACGGCGAGCGGCTGGATGGGCTGCTCCGCGCGCGCAAACATGAAGTGTTCGGCGTGCTCAATGGCATCGACATGGCGGACTACAATCCCGCGACGGACGCTCGCATTCCGGCGGAATATACCGCGGATGACCTGTCCGGCAAGGCAAAGTGCAAGGCGGAACTGCAGGAAAAGCTCGGTTTGACCGTTGACCCGAATGTGCCGATTATCGGCATGGTGGGCCGCCTGAGCAGCCAGAAGGGGCTTGACCTTGTGGACTACATCATCGGCGACCTGATGAGCGAGAACGTGCAGCTGGTTGTGCTGGGCATGGGCGAAAGCCGCTATGTCAATCTGTTCTCGTGGGCAGAGGGCGAGTTCAAGGGCAAGGTCGCGGCGCGGTTTGCGATGGACCACGTACTGGCGCATCAAATCTACGCGGGCTGCGACATGTTCCTTATGCCCAGCCAGTTCGAGCCGTGCGGCTTGAGCCAGCTGATTGCCCTGCGCTACGGCACAGTGCCGATTGTCCGCGAGACGGGTGGTCTGCGCGACACGGTGCTGTCCTACAACGAGTACACTGGCGACGGCAATGGCTTCACGTTCTTCAACTACAACGCCAATGACATGCTCAATGTCATCAACCGCGCCATCGACTACTACGAGAACCACAAGGATGTGTGGCACACGCTCCAGCAGCGCGGCATGACTGGCGATTACAGCTGGACGAACTCCTCCAAGAAATATATGGAACTGTACGAAGGCTTGGTGAGCGGGCGTTTCGACCATGACTCCGCATCGAATCAGAAGAAGGCATCTTCTGATGACGACGCGGAGGCGAACCCAGTGGTCGTCCCGTATCCGTATGAGAAGGAAGAACCCGAAGCGCCCGTGAAGCCCAAGCGCGTCCGCCGCACGAAGGAGCAGATTGCGGCCGACAAGGCGGCGAAGGAAGCGGAGAAGGCAGCCAAGGAAGCCGCGAAAGCCGCCGAAGCGCCTGCAAAGCCTGCCCGCAAGCGCCGCACAAAGGCGGAAATTGAAGCTGACAAGGCGGCAAAAGCCGCTGCGGCGGAAGTGACCGCGGAAGCCCCCGCGAAGCCCGCCCGCAAGCGCCGCACGAAGGCGGAAATCGAGGCGGACAAGGCGGCGAAGGAAGCGGCAAAGGCAGACAAACCTGCCCGCAAGCCGCGCGCGAAGAAAACGGAAACGCAGGAATAATCCGCATCATCCGACAGGCGTTCTGACCTGAACCCAACAGGTCGGAGCGCCTGCCTTTTTGTGCGTGACGGAAATTTCCAGCGCGGTTTGTTACAATCTGCATGACACGTCGGGCGCTTTCTGCTACAATGGAGGAGAAGTACCACCACAAGGAGGATTTTCCCGTGCAATTCCGATACCAGCGGGCGCTGTGCCTGCTCCTGATGCTTTTCCTGATGCTCTCTGCAATGCCCACATCATTCGCCGAGGACACGGCGGATGTTGCCGTGCACTCCGCGCCGCTGGAGCGGAGCACTGCCACACGCAACGGCATGGTGCGTGTGCGCCTGCTGTCCATTGGCAGCAATCCCGCGTCGCTTACAGTGACGGCAGTCGGCGCAATGGCGGTCAGCGGCGGGCAGACGATGGCGCTGGCGAATGGCGAGAAAGTCAGCATCAGCCACAGCAGCGCGACGGGCGAAATCCGCCTGACGCGGGGCAGCGAGACAGTCAGCATGGGGCGGGAGATGGCGCTCAGGCGGCGGCAGACGGACGGCGGATTCCGCATTGCACAGGCAAGAAGACCGCAGAATGTCTACCCCGGTGACCTGCACCTTGTGTCGAAGCTGGAAAGCGGGACGTATCGGCTGTACGTCGTGGCGAATGTGTACATCGAATCGTACCTCTATGGCGTCGTGCCGTATGAAATGGGGTCCTCCTCGGCATTGGAAGCCCTGAAAGCACAGGCGGTTGCGGCGCGGACGTACACCCTGCGCGCCATGAATGCGAACGCATCGAAGGTCTACGACGTTGTGGACACGACCGCTGACCAGGTGTACAACGGCAGTCCGGCGGAGCGCGACCGGGCGGCGGAGGCGGTGGACGCAACGCGCGGCATTGTCGCCATGAACGACGGCAAGCTGACCGGGACGTACTACACCGCGTCCAACGGCGGACAGACCGAATCCGCCCGCAACGCGTGGGGCTCATCCGGTGTGAATTACCTGACGGTTAAGGACGACCCGTTCGACCGCATGAACCCGTACAGCAGCACGCGCAAGATGACGATTTACGCTGCATTTTCCCACGCGAGCCAGAATCAGACCCTGACGCGCCTGTTGCAGGCGAAAGCACCGAATGCGACGATTCTGCGCATCGAGGCCGTTACGCCGCACACGCCGAAGTACGCCGCACCCAGCCGCTTATATACGAAGCTGGATTTTGACGTGACGGCGCTTGTGGATGGCGAAACGCGCCGCCTGACGCTGACGTTCGACATTTTCAGCGAGCTGGAAAGCGCACTCAATCTGTCCATTAACACGACGAAAAACGAACTCTGGTCGGTCAAGGCAGATGGGGAGACGTTTGTGCTGACCGTCAGGCGCTACGGACACGGCATCGGCATGAGCCAGCGCGGGGCACAGCAGATGGCGAACCTGGGCTATACATACGACCAGATTCTCGGCTTCTACTACGAGAACTGCGTGCGGATGCAGTACACCTTCACGCACACGATTCTGCCGCCCGTGGGCGACGCGCCCGTGACGGCGACTGAAGCCCCCGCGACGATTTCGCCCGCCGCGCCTAATCAGGCAATGGTGACGCTGGTGAATGTGGAGGACGTGCTGAACGTGCGCCTGACCGCCTCGGACAACGGCACACTGCTGACGACGCTGCCCGCCGGAACCGCCGTGACCGTGCTGGCAAAGGGCGAAAATTGGACGCTCATCCGCTTCGGGCGGATTGTCGGCTACGTCCGCACGGAAAACCTGACGTTCACCGGCACGCCGCCGACGCAGAGCGAAGAAAACCCGACACCCATCACCCGCTGGGCGACCGTGACCGGCACGAATTCACTGAATCTGCGCGCGTCCGGCAGCTACGACGCGGCAGTGCAGTCCACCATCCCCGGCGGCGCGGTGCTGTGCGTGTTCGCGGTGGAGAACGGCTGGGCGAGCATACAGTATGGCGCGAAAACAGGCTACTGCGCGGCGGGGTATCTCACGTTCAGCGATACTTATCCGGGAAAAACGAGCCAGACCGGGCGTTCTGCGATGGTCAGGACGGCGACAGCGCTTCGGGCGACCCCGTCTACTGCTGCGGTGGTGCTGATGAACCTGCCGCAGGGCGTTCAAATTGCCGTGCAGAGCAGCGACGGCAGCTGGTGCCGCGTGACGGCGGGCGGCATTGACGGCTATGTGCTGGCAAGCAGCCTTGATTTCAGCGCCGTCGGCATCGAATTGACACCTGTGCCGACGACAAGCGGCGAACAGACCGCGATTGTTAATTCCACCGCCTCGACGCTCAACCTCCGGCAGGGTGCGGGCACAGAATACCCCGTGCTGGCGGAAATCCCGAAGGGAACGAGCATCATCGTCACGGCATACGGCGAAACGTGGTGTGCCGTTCGCTGGGGCAGCCTGACCGGGTACGTCATGACGCAGTACCTGCGCTTTGATGTGCCGAGCGGGACGCCCACACCGAGTGGGACGCCCACACCGGGCGCAACGCCCGAACCGACGGCATCCCCCGAACCAAGCGCAACGCCTGTCCCAGCTGCGTCCGAACCGCCTGCGAAGGTGGAGGATGACGCGGATATCGGTGGTTATGTTGCGTGGGTGAGTGCGGACAATGCGCCGCTTCGTCAGGCGATGGCTGCGGATGCGGCAGTCCTGGCGACAATCCCACGCGGAACGCAGGTGACGGTGCTTGCACAGAGCGGCAATTGGTGCTATGCCGCGGTCGGGCAGATGACGGGCTATTTCACGGCGGATGCGCTCTCCTGCGAGCAGCCGGACGCGCCGCTGGGGCAAAAATACGTCAGCACAAAGTCGGATTCGCTGGCCATGCGGCAGTCGCCCAATACGGGCGCATCGATTGTGCAGTGGCTTCCGCGCGGCGCACTGGTGACATTCATTTCGCAGGAAAACGGCTGGAGTTACATCCGCTACGGCGGCAAAGAGGGCTACTGCGCGTCGCAGTATTTGAGCGACAGCGCGCCCGGTGCGGTCGTCATCAGCGATACGCCGATTCTGGACGTGACGCTGGAAAAAGTGACTGGGTGGACAGCGAGCATCCGCCAAGCAGAAACGCTCTACCAGTGGTGCAGCGCTGATGCGCCCGAAACGGCGAAAGTCGAAGCGGATTTGGTGCTGACCGTGCTGGAAAAGGGCGAAATCTGGTGTCGTGTGCGGACAGAAGAAGGGGAGGAAGGCTATTGTCTGACAAGCCGATTGACGCTGATTGCGCCGGAAAACTGACCATCCTGCCCGGCGAACGGGTGGACGAATTGCAGCAGGCGGGGCTGCGCATCCTGCAAAAGGAGCAGGGATTCCGCTTCGGCATGGATGCCGTGCTGCTGTCAAGCTTCGTGCGGGCGGAAAGCCGCGACCGCTGTGCTGATTTTGGCACGGGGACGGGTATCCTGCCGCTGCTGCTGGCGGGCATGGGGCGCGCGAAAAGCGTCGATGCGTTTGAAATTCAGCCGGATATGGCGGATATGGCGCGGCGGAGCGTGCTGCTCAACGGGCTGGAACATATCATCCGCATCCACGCTCTGCCGGTGGAGAGTGCCGACGAGGTGCTTGCGCCCGGAAGCATCGACGTCATCGTCTGCAATCCGCCGTATGGGCATCATGGCACGACACTGCCGAATCCGGCACAAACGCTGTCCTTGGCGCGCCATCAGCAGAAAAGCGGGCTGACGGCGTGGTTCAAGATGGCGTATCAGCTGCTGCGCGGCAAGGGGCGGATGGCGGTCATCTACCCGGCAGCGCGGATGCTGGAAGTGATGAAGGACATGGAGAAAGCCGGGCTTGCGCCGAAGCGGTTTCAGCTGATTTACCCCTCGGCGCAAAAGGCGGCGAATCTGGTGATGATTGAGGCGCTCAAGGACGCGCGCCCGATGCTTCACCCTGAACCGCCGCTGATGATTTACGAGCCGGACGGCACACTGACCGCGCCGCTGCGGAAGATTTACGCCATGGAGCGTGCATCAGGGGTTCATGCGGGCGACGGCGAAATTCAGCACGCCCGCGAACGTCACCCACAGCAGGTACGGCACGAGCAGCCATCCGGCAAGGGGCTTCTGCCGCCCGAACTGCACCGCCATGATGAAAGCCAGGCAGAGCAGCAGAATCAGCCAAAAGAAGGAAAGCCCAAGCGCCTTCAGGATAAAGAACAGCACGGGCCACATCAGGTTGACGGCTAACTGGGCGATATACAGCCCCAGCAGCAGGAAACGGTCGCGCCCCTGCGCGCGCAGGACGAGCCACATGCAGTACGCCATCAACGCATAGAGGATACTCCAAACGATGGGGAAGAGCCAGCCCGGCGGCGCAAAGCCGGGTTTGTTCAGAGCGTGGAAGAAGTCCATGCTGTCGCGGGTGAGGTAGCCAACGAGCGCCCCTGCGCCAAGCGTGGCGGATTCCAGCGCGACGAGTGAGCGCCAAGTGGCCTTTTTGCCTTGCTGCGTCAAAGTTATCGCCTCCTATGACACGGATAGCCTATGTCATCAGGCAGCGCGGCATACAGGAAAGAAGCGGAGGAAACACAGATTATGGGAAGCGTTTTGGTCATCGGCGGCGGTGCAGCGGGATTGGCGGCGGCGATTGCGGCGGCGGAATGCGGCGATACGGTCACGGTGGCGGAAAAAATGGATCGCGTTGGCAAAAAAATCCTCGCGACGGGCAACGGCCGCTGCAACCTGATGAACACGGGTGCGCCGCGCTATCCGGGAAATGCGGCGTTCGCGGCGGATGTGCTGTCTCACTGCGGCGCAGAGGCACAGAAAGCCTTCTGGGAGCATCTTGGACTGCGGCTTCGGCAGGAAGAGGCGGGGCGCGTGTACCCCGTCAGTTCGCAGGCTTCAAGTGTGCTGGATGCGCTCCGCCTGCAATTGACCGCCTTGCATGTGCGGGTGGTGACGGGCGTATCCATCACGGCACTGCACCGCGAAAATGATGGCTGGACGGCGCTCTCGGCGGATGGGCAGCGCTTTCGGGCGAACCGCGTCATCATCAGCGGCGGCGGATGCGCCCAGCCCAAGCTCGGCAGCGACGGCAGCACCCTGCGTCTGCTGACGAATCTCGGCTGCCCCGCGACGCCTTTCGCGCCCGCGCTGACGCAAATCATCACAGATAGCACGCCAATCAAGGGGCTGAGCGGCATCCGCGTCAAGTCACAGGTGGCGGTTATCGACCGGAAAAGCGTCCTGCATGAGGAGGATGGCGAGCTGCTGTTCGCGGATTACGGCGTCAGCGGCGTGTGCGTGATGCAGTGCGCACGGTATGCAAAGGACGGGCGGATGCTTCGCGTGTCGCTGGTGAAGGGCATGGGCTTCGCGGATGCGGGCGAGTTCCGCCGGGAACTGCACCACCGCCGGAAAAACTGGGCGCAGCGCCCGATGGCGGAGCTGCTGACGGGGCTGTGCGTGCCGCGACTGTCGGCGGCGCTGATGCGGCAGGCGGATTGGCGCGTAACCGAAAGCAGCCTATGCGGGCAGATGACAGCGGACATGGCGGAGCGCCTGACGAAAACGGCGGATGCGTGGCTGCTGCCGATTCGCGGCGTGAAGGGCTTCGAGAGCGCACAGGTGGCGTCGGGCGGGGCGTCGGTCGTGGATTTTGATCCGGCGACATTGCAAAATCGCCGCCTGCCGGGACTGTACGCGGCGGGCGAGGTGCTGGATGTGGACGGCGACTGCGGCGGCTTCAACCTGATGTTCGCCTTTGGAAGCGGCATTCTGGCGGGTCTGGACGGGCGAAATGCCCCGTGGACACATGAAAATGCGCAGAAAAGCTGATTTTTCTCGAAAAAAAGTGATTTTCCCTCTTGACAAATCGCTGAATCGCGCTATAATATTATCTGCTGATGCAAACGCCGCTCATAAGGCAGACGGATGCTTCGCAGATGTGCACCATTAGCTCAGTTGGTAGAGCACCTGACTCTTAATCAGGGTGTCTAGGGT
>ERZ773264.2594-NODE-2594-length-16804-cov-4.367067_pt1 | contig 16804 bp, 26 predicted proteins | sample MGYA00511910_ERZ773264 | MGnify/ENA primary metagenome ERZ773264 (study PRJEB29015, sample SAMEA2737739) | human gut metagenome | biome: human gut; feature: human-associated habitat; material: faeces | place: China | collected 2012 ... | reverse complement strand
TGGGTCCTATCAATTTTGAAAACGCAAAAAAAGACAGAGAAAAAGCAGTCATTGCTCGTTTGATTGACATCCGTAAAGCGCAGCAGGAATACCGCACGCTTAATCACGGAATGTATACAGACAAATTTGATACGCTGATTGACTTCGTTAAAAATCAAAAACTACCGTTCGTAATGAAAATGGGTATGTTGACAGACAAGCAGTTGGAAGACGGACTGACTGAAAAGAAGGCAATGGCTATCATCAACAAAGCTAAGAAGACAGGTAAATATGACGAAGTCAAGAAATGGGGACTCGAAGGTTTCAAACGTGATACTATGTGGGTAGCCGTTATGGATACTATCTTCCCTAAAGGATTCAATCCTGACTCTATGAGATATATTCCTTATGGAAACGGTGCTCAGTTCGAAATGAATGTTAGGAATGATACCGCTAAATCCGGTGCTCCTGTATTCTTGTTCGAAGTAAAAGCTCCGTACGAAACTTATCTAGGTGGTCTTGACAAACAGGAAATCATTAACTTAAAAGATGTTCAGAGCAAATTGGGTAGATACTGCGGTTTGATGGTAGGTTCTATCGATACTCCGAACAATGGTGCCGGTAACTGGGAATAATGATTGATTTTACTAAATCACAACAATATACTTTATCCATCCGTCTTAGTACGGATGGATTTTCTTTTTCTATCTATAACCCGATTCACGATAATTCGCTGTCGACGATAGAGAAAGAGACGGATACTTCCCTGTCTCTTACTGCTAATCTGAAAGCTACTTTCCGTGAATCGGACTTTCTAAACCACTCCTACAAACGAGTTAACATCATGATGGCTGATAAGCGTTTTACTATCGTGCCACTGGAGTTGTTTGAAGAGGAACAGGCGGAACTTCTATTTTACCACAATCATCAGAAACGGGAAAACGAGACGGTGATCTGCAATATTCTCAAAAAGAATAATGTAGCTATCATTTTCGGTATGGACAAGAGTGCACATACCTTTCTGAGCGAACAATACCCCGAAGCCCATTTCTATTCTCAATCTACCCCGCTCATCGATTATTTCTCTGGCAAGAGCAGGCTGGGAAACAGTAAAAAGATGTACGTTTCCATACATCGGGAAGCAATTGACATTTATTGTTTTGAACGGGGACATCTGCTTTTAGCCAATTCTTTTGAATGCACGCATACGGAGGACCGCATTTATTATCTGTTGTATGTCTGGAAACAATTAGAGTTCAATCAGGAAAGGGACGAACTGCATCTGACCGGGACGCTTCCGGATAAAGAAACTCTGATGAATGAACTGAAAAAGTTTATATTACAGGTATTTATCATGAATCCTGCTACTAATATTGATATGCAGGCCTTATTGACATGCGAATAACCGGTGGTTAACGGAGAGACGATAAAGCAGTCTGTTTTTTATTTCTTCTTAGGGGTAATGAAGCCAATAGGATTACGCGGCTTGTCTGCCAATGCTTTTTGCACCTGCAATTCGGCTAATGTCTGATTTATCAATTCCAATTGCATACGAGTGTCGTCATTGATGTCGTTGTAGTCTGCGAACACTTCTTCGATATACTCTTTCAGTTCCTTGACTTCACGCTGTAGTTCATGTACCGGACTGACAGGAGGACTTAACAGTAACGAACAGCAACAAAAGCACGCATAATGCCCATGTTTATTTGTATGACCGTCTTTGATTTCCGTTTTTTCATCTGTCAACTGAAACATAAAATCAATAGGAAAACGATCTGTATTACGTTTCACCGCTTGATTTAAAGCGCGGGTTTCAACTCCATACATTTCTGCCAAATCTCTATCCAGCATAACCTTTTGTCCACGTATGTCATAAATCTTACTCTGTATTACTTCGAGTTGTTCCATCTTATTCTACTTTGATGTTATTCTTTTAGCACAATTGAGGCAGGCGATTGATATACTGTCAGACTTGGGCTGTATTCTATTGGGGAATATCTTTTCTGCGAAAGTAAGCAAATGTGTTCAATGTAACAAGTAAGCGCCAATCAATATATATTGCTATATCAAAAAGAATCTGTATCTTTGACCATGAAAAGTCTACCAAAACAGTCTGATTCATCAATGTCGTTACTATACTGTTACTTCCAAGCAGGGGAGACTGGCTTTTCATTAGTGATATTCAATACATTATAAAAGGTTATGATCTTATGCGAGTAATCAGCGGAACGGCATTTTTAACGATGAAAATAAAAGATAAAAAACAGCTAAAAACAAGAAAATAAAACCCTATTTTACAGTAATTTACAAGACAAATAAGCGTATCTAAAAAGGTGTGCTTATTTTCTTTTACTTAGTTCATATTTAGCTTTATTTTGTCACCCGTTTGTCACCCGGATTAAAATAATTAATTATATTTGCATCGGTGATAAATTAATGACATATGAAAAAACAGATTAAAGTCAAAGAGCCGATTCGGCTACGAACAAAAAAACTAGCAAACGGAAACGAATCATTGTATTTGGACTGTTACTACAATGGGCAAAGAGAACGAGAGTTTTTAAAACTCTACATTGTTCCGGAACGTACCAAAGAGGATAAAGAAAAAAACGTCCAGACGCTTAAAGTTGCAAATGCTATCAAGTCAAAGCGTATTGTAGAACTACAAAACGAAGAGCACGGCTTCAAAACAAGTTCCGTCAAGTCTAAAGCAAATTTCATTAACTATATTGATTCTTTTGTTGAGAACCTACCTAAAGACACAAAAGGGTATAACGGTTATATTTGCACTATGCAGGGATTAAAATACCATCTATCAAAATACAAGGGTGAGAACATCACTTTCAAAGATATAGACCGGAAATTTCTGGCAGGATTCACCGAATATCTGAAAGCCGCCAAAGTATCAACTAAAGCAGTAAAAGAGAGTGATCGGACATTGGCGCAGGGAACACAATGGAATTACTTCAATAAATTAAACCTTCTGTTAAACAAGGCCGAAAGAGAAGAGATAATACCGTTCAATCCAGTAGACAGATTAGAGAAAGGAGAAAGACCTCAACGGGCGGATCCTAGATGTACATTTCTAGTATTAGATGAAGTTAAGAAATTAGCAGATACACCGTTTAGAATGGATAAATTAAAACGTGCTTTTCTTTTTGCCTGTTTATGCGGGTTAAGAATTAGCGATATCCGGTCTTTACAGTGGAACAGTTTCCAACAGGACAGCAAAGGAAATACCATCGCAAAAATAACCCAGAAAAAAACAAAAGGCACTTTATATTTACCTATTAGCCCGGAAGCCCTTAAACAGCTTCCCCCCAAAGGAAACGATGTAGATTTAGTTTTTGGCAAGCTACCGGATAATAGCTATATAGATAAACTTCTTAAGATTTGGGCTAAAGATGCAGGAATAACAAAGAATCTGACTTTTCACGTAAGCCGTCACACATTCGCTACTCTTAGTATTACCTATGGGGCCGAACTCTACACGGTTAGCAAACTTTTAGGACACGCTGATATTAAGACAACCCAAATATATGCGGATGTGATAAACGAGAAAAAGAGAGAAGCTGTAAACGCAATACCCAGTATCCTATGATGGTAAAAGAGATAAAAGAATATTTTCAGAAAGTGAGTGATGCGATTTTTGATTGTACCGTAATGAGTTCCACTTACGAAGAAGCGGAAAAATACAACGGATCCGACCTTGCCAGCATCCGTACAATCGAAGGGCTTATAGCGTCAATAGAAGATGCTATTATTTTGAATGAAAAACATACGGGTATAGCAATAGAAGGACTTTTGCCTGATATCACAGCAATACGGGAAGAATTTAAGCCATACAGCGCACAAATAGACTTTGCCGGAATAACAGGCGATAAAGACACTTTTACTTATTTACGACAGGTAAACCGTAATTTTGAAACATTCGTTTCATTGCTTAAAGAAAGATGCAGTGCTCACAATATTATGTTACCCGAAATACCACAAGAACCGGAATACATTTCGGAGTCTCAACAGATTAAACTTCCTAATGAATTGAATAACGATAAGGCTAGAGGTATATTTGAAAAGGCCATAAAAAAGGGCATTATCAATATTGATGCTTCCGGTTATCACTGGAACCGTGCAAAAAATCTGCTCGCCTATTTTGGTGAGCAAATGAACTCTTTTCTAAATATCAGTACCGGAGAATATAATGGGGCGAAAAAAAATTCATGGAAATCCTATGAAATTTTGTTTAATAATAAGAATCTCGCTAGAGCTAAAAGAGATTATGCCAAATATGAATCAAAACCAACAGGTTACAAAGAAATAGATAGTCTTTTCAAATAGGATATTTGTACGTATTTAGTGACCCTATATGAGATTTTTGTATACCTCATATAGGGTCTTTTTCATAAATACCTTTCCGATATTTGCATCGTACAAAGTAACAGGGACGGTGCACAGTCCTACATTATCCAATTAAAAAAAACGCTGCACCATGGCAGAAGAGCTAAAAGAACAATTAGACCGCATAGAGCGATTAACGCTGTTATCAGCAAAGAATGTACTCACACTTGATGATGTCTCCTTACTTACAGGGCTAAGTAAAAGCCATTTGTATAAACTTACGTGCTCTCACCAGATTCCGTATTATAAGCAGGCTAAACTGCTTTATTTTGACCGCACGGAGATTGAGGCATGGATGAGACAGAACCGCATCAGTACCAATGACGAGATAGAATCAGAAGCCGTTAATTATCTGGTCACCGGTAAACTCAAAAATGATTTACCATGCCGGAAGTAGAAAAAAGTATGTTCGATGAGGCTACCACCAAAGACCAACCGGAAAAGCCTCAACCTATAAGCCTATCCGAACCCCTATTCAAGCAACTACGGCATCTTCCGGTACAGTTGCTTTACGAATACCCGTTAAAAGATGTCCGGGTAGACCTTGCGAAAGATTATCCACCTATGGACTACCTCCTATCCCGTAATGGTGTGGGATGCGTACCACGTGGAGACATACAAGGTTTAGGCGGAAAGATGAAGAACGGTAAAACGACTGCCGGGCTATGTATGATTGTCGCTCTGCTAAAGGGCGAATTTATGGGTTTTAAAGCTGCTAGAGACAATTACAAATGTCTGATAGTAGATACAGAGCAAAGTATTATAAATGCCGCGGAGAAGCTTAAAACCATTCATAGGCTAGTCGGATGGCCGGAGAATGTGAATAACGAAAGGTTAGTATCCATTTCTTTGAGAAATTTATCGCGGAAAGAACGTGCGGAGTATCTCGCAAAAGCCATTGAGATAGAACGGCCCGACTTTGTTTTATTGGATGGAGTCGTAGATATTTGTGCTGATTTCATGGATAATATTGGCAGCCAGGCAACGGTTGATTTTTTAATGAAGCTATCGAAATCATGCGCTATCATGTGCGTACTGCATGTCAATAAGAAAGACGAAGATTTTAGGGGGCATCTGGGAACGGAACTTATGAATAAGTGTTCCGAGGCATATACAGTTACCAAGACGGGTAATATAGCCGAAGTGAAGCAAACAGTATGCAGAAATGAGCCTATATCTGACTGGGCATTCAGTTTCGGAGAAGGCGGAGTACCTGAACCTGCAACCATATTAAGCAAAGCGGATGAGAAGAAAGACGAAATGTCTAAGGCTTTTGCGGAGATATTCCAGCAAAAAAGTGAATGCACATATTCCGAATTATGCAATATTTGCATGAGCAAATTTCAGATAGGCCTCGATATGGCTAAGAAAAAGATAGGAGCAGCTACATCAACGGGAATTATTAGCAAGGTCAGAAAAGGTATTTACCAGTTCGGAGACATTCCGCAAAGTATACCTGTTAATGAGGTCCAACAAGAAGATGAAGAAGATATATTTTGATAGGGGTAAAGGTGTAGTGTAATGTGTACCCCTATATATATAGGGGGTTACACTATTACACTTACATACACACCCGCTGTGTAATTATTATATTACACCATTACATTACACTATTACACCATTTATTTAACAATTTAAAAATCAACAACTTATGAATCACACTTTAGACATTTCCGTGTCATTTTTCAAGGGACTTAAGTGTAAAACGCCTGTTGAGGCTAATTTGCTGGACTTATTGACTGGCGCAGCACATGAGAAATACAAAGATGCAGTTTTGAAAGTCCGTGCAGAATCAGACCCGGACAAACAAAAGGCACTAAAAAACGCTTTACCCATGTATGCAATATCAGGGTTATACTTCCGAACCGGAGGCGTCGGCATTTATGCGCCTTCCTCTTTAATCGGAATAGACATAGACGAGAAAGATAATCGGCACATAACGAACTTCGACGAACTGAAAAAATATATCGGGGCACTGCCTTTTATCGCTTATTGCGGTTATTCGTGCAGAGGGAAAGGTTATTTCTGTATTATCCCCATCGAAGCCTGGCACGCACACGGAGAACATTTTGACAGCCTGCAGCTGGACTTTCAACAGTTAGGCATCAACATAGATAAAAACTGCCGGGATATAGGACGTAGACGCTTTGTCTCATACGATCCCGAACCGTATATTAACCCCAATGCGGAGGTGTACCAATATGTGGTAAAGCCTCAACACGTATTGCACCAGGGCAAAGCCATAGAACGCACTCCCGAAGAAATCGCAGAACTCGCATTCATTACGGGCCGACTTATCTCTGCTATCCACCAAAAGAAAGTAGACATAACCAAAGGACGGGATAACTGGGTACGTATAGGGCTTGCTTTGGCGGATGAGTTTGGCGAGGCAGGACGTAAGATGTTCCATGAGGTTAGTAAATACTGGGAGCATGACGAAAGACAGGAGTCATACGAGTATGATATAGCGGATCGGACTTTCGACGAACTTCTTAGTAATAGCAGGCATGAGGTACATATCGGTACATTTTTCCATATCTGCAAGCAATACGGATTGGGCGCAGATATAGACTTTGATAGTGTAAACATAGATATAACGGCCTAAAATCTTATTTAAACAATGGAATACAAATATAAAATCATAGAGAAAACAGATGATCATACCATAGTAGAGGCGCAGCTCAAAGGTGAAACTGTAAATATCAAATTTTGCTTCGACGGTATTTGTGAGTTTCGGTTTGATGACGCATTATGCCGTACATTTGGTTGTAAGAATCGTAAGGACTGGTTATTGAAGAACCCCAGAGCAAAAAAGCAGATGCTACAATACTTTGGATATATCCCGGAATGGATCACACTACTTCCCGACGGTAGATTCGCCCTGTCGAAGATGATAGAACGCCCGTCTGCCAAATTCGATAAAGTCTCGCTTAACTAAAGAAGGCAATACAATTTCCCATATCACCCAATATATTGTATTTCCATGACAGGACAAATATACATAATAATCGGGACTATGGGACGGAAATACTATAAAGACAAGCCTTATTCAGCTAGAGTGCTGAAAGTGATAGCTACACATTATAATGAGCTTAAACAAAAGCTTTGCCCAATGGCATACGGTAACTATGCAGGTCGTAACACCGAAGATATATTCAGTGATACGATAATCACAGTTATACAAGATGAGGCGGCCAAGGGGTTAAAGATAGATGCGGAGATACTGAAATACTTTGAGTATCGGTTCAGGATGGTATCCTTTCAAGTGATCAGAGACAGCAAAGAAGATGCAGGACTGCAAGGAGAACGTGTATCAAATGGTGAGTATGAAGAGGACTAGCGAATGCCGTCCGTGGAACATTGTATTTGCATTGTTCCACGGATGTAAGGGGATATGGGGTCAAATTTTGAGAAAATGAGCCTTCCAAACCTCGTCCAACCCTTCTTCACACGCACGGCACTTTTTGAAAAAAGCCAAAGTGTTAAAGATAACAATCTTAGAATGAACAGTTTGGTAATGTGAGAGTCGCCATGAGCGAAAACAATGAACCATTGTTTTGCTTGTCTGATGTAGCAAAAGCACTTGGATATTCAAATCCGGCTAAAGCTGTTATAGACCATTGTAAGGGGGTTACTGTTTTGGAAACCCCCACCCAAAGTGGTGTACAAGCTAACTTGTTGAGTATCAGACACGACAAAATTATTTAGTCTGATAATCAACAAGTTACACATATTGCTTTTACTTGATATTCAAAGGGGGACAGTAGAACTCACGGGCAACTTATTGATTAACTTATTGAATATCAGACATGATAATTTTATCAAGTCTGAAAATCAGCAAGTTAGATAAGGGGGCGCTATTTTGCCGACTCCCCCAAACCGAATGGGGGCATAGTTTACCTTCGCATTGGGGTATCTCAATCCAATTTTGGATGCAGGTAAGAAGTGTACGATGTCGATTCAAATTTGAATTGACGTAAAAAGTGTGTGAAACCAGGGAAAAATTTCCCTCGTCCATCCAGTAGAACATCATCGACCAAAGCAATTATTTTTGTCCTGACGGGATTTTGTCTATTGAGTAATACAAACCATTAAAGGAAAGAAAATCGAAATTTCGGCAAATATAAGGGCTAAACGGACGTATTATCGTTGTTATATTTGGAAGGTTTAAACAAAGGTCTGAAATCGAACTTTTAAAGGTAATTGTGAGTTACGATTTAAAGACGTACTCAAACCGTATTTGTATTAATGAAAAGTAATCGGTGCAGATCTGCACTCGTTAACCGTTAGGAGAATATTCCTCTCGCCTGATTATCAATGTAAACTCATTTTTGAGTTCAGATAAAAAGGGTAGCCGGACTCTCGGCATACCCCTATAAATCTGTGGATGATATTGCGGATACCTCCACAAAATTGTGGGACAGATACCGGAAAACACAGCTAAAACCTGTTCAGTAAATGCAAAAGGAAGTTTTCAAATACAGCCTCAACTTGGCATCACAGATTGTGATTTCAAGATAGCCCACTCATCCGACGTTTACACATATAACCAGATAAGCATCTAAATAAAAATATAGCAAAAAAGTTATATTTTTATTTGGTGATTTATAGCAAAAACGCTATATTTGTATCGTCTTAAACAAACGGTCTTTTAAATTATGAAGTACAATCAGTTTTTTGCGGAACTTACCGCAGCAGGTTGTTACGTTCTCAGACATGGGGCAAACCATGATATTTGGTACAGCCCTAAGACGGGAAACAAATTTGCCCTGTCAAGGCACGGCAAACAAGAAGTACCTACCGGAATGGAACGTAAAGCAAGAAAGGTTCTTTTGGGGGAGTAATCCCCCAACCTTTTGCGCTTCATACCTAAAAGGCTGTAAATGTTGAGGCAATGGGGTACGGTATATTGCCGTACTCCTATTTTTAAAGCAATGGATATGAAAGTAACTGTAATCATGGAAAAAGCGAGCGATGGGTATTACTCATGCTTTGTTGAGGAAGATTTGCCCGGCTTTGGTTTGGCTGGATATGGAGATACGGCAGAAGCTGCCAAAGAGGATATGTTGAAAGCGTATGAGGAAATAAAGGAGATGCAGACAGAAGAAGGCAAGGAAGTGCCGGAACTGGAATTTATCTACAAGTATGATATGCAATCCTTCTTCAACTATTTCTCATTCTTGAATGTTACTAAGGTTGCGGAGCTGGCGGGTATTAACGCTTCATTGATGAGGCAATATACTTCCGGTGTGACAGCAGCCGGACAAAAGCAGTACGATAAGATACGGGTGGCGGTGGAACGTATATCTAAAGAACTTTCCGCAGCTACTTTCTAAAGATAGTGTACCGCTGTGAAGCGAGACCGTTTTAAGACAAAGAAAAGCCCGTTCCGGTGATTATTGGGACGGGCTTTATATTATTTCATTTTTAGGATTCGATTTACCGGATTGATTACGATCTCTTTTTTATTCCGGTTCTCATATTCCAATTTCATTTTCTCAAAATCAAAATCACTCATCAAACCTTTGTCGTGGAGTTCCGAAGCATCTTTCATCTTTTGTATTAAAGTAGCTTCTAATTGCTGTTTCCTGTATTCTATATCAGACAGCTTTTCGCAACATAGCACCCAAATCAGACCGATTAGAGGGCTAAGTATCAAAGAGCATAACAGAGAGTAGAAAAAGCCGCAAGTACGCTTGCTACCTTCCGAAGCGACACCGATAGAAAAGATTATCCATAAGATAAAGTATATCATAGCGTTTAATTTTGATGTTTACTAATGCACAAACGTACAAAAGTAAGTCGGAAAAAGCAAATTTACAATACTATTTCCCCGCTTTCTATTCTATCCAGCAACCGGGACAAGTCCGGCACACTATTTATATTGTAATTGGTATCTCTTATGCGGATTACTCCAATAATACCGCCGGAAGAAGATGAGGTAAACAACTCTGGAACGTCAACCTCTAAAGCATTGGCAATCCTTTCCAGTGTTTCAAGCGTTGGATTTCCATTTATAGCCCGGCTTAAACTTTCTTGCTTAATACCCATCTTTTCCGCAAGTTGGCTCACTGTGATGCCTTTTTCTTTACATACTTCTTTTATTCTCATGATAATGACATTTTAAGTTATAATTCAATTTATGTGCAAATATAGGAATAAATAACTCAAAAGTTATATCTCATAGTTAAATATAGTTTAAAGCATCATTATTTTTCATTTAGATAATTGTAATTATGATATTAAGAGTTATATTTGCACTATAATAATAACAATAAAAGTTATAAAGATATGGCACGTTACGATTTAAGCAAAATAATGAAGAGAGCGCAATAAAAACGATATTTATACACCAATGATTGTTACTAAGAAAGAAGAGGATGCCTAAAACACCCTCTTTTCTTTTAATCCATCATTTTAAACTTCTTCCCGCAATTCGGACATGTAATAGTACCGTCTTCTCGTTCAAAAAGTTCCATGAAATCCACATCTAACACTTTGGCAATCTCTTCAAGTCTGCTAACTGTTGGATTCCCGTTTAATGATTTAGATAAGCCTACTTCTGTCATTCCTAACTTTTCGGCTAAGTCTTTCATCATTAATCCCTTTCGCCGACATACTTCTTTTATTCTGTAATTCATACTAATTAAACTATTTGTTTATTTGGCAAAAATACAAATAAAAACACAACGAGTATAATAAACCACATAAAAATAAACGATTTGTTTAATGATTATATTTTATTAACTATTTATTTTACTTCCACAATTAAACAATACGTATATTTGCAACGTAATAATTAAACGAATTGGATAATTTATAAAAAATAAGAATATGACACGTTACAACTTATCAGAAATAATGCGAACCGCACATAGAACTTACAAATATGTAGGTAAGAAACAAGGTAAAACCTTCGGTGAGGTACTGAAATCAACTTGGAGACTTGCCAAACTGGACGTAGCCAGACAGGAAGCGGATGCAAAACGCAAGGCGGAAGAAGAGAAACGGCAGGAAGCATTAAAAAGTAGCAAGCCAGCAGAGGTAGTGCGCTATAACTTCATCGGTGAGATATACAACCGGAACAGTAGAGGCTACATGGGTTCACAATATTGCGGAGATTAATTTAATATACAATACCAATGGACGAAATTTGGAAAGACATTACAGGATTTGAAAATATGTATCAAGTCAGTAATTTAGGTAGGGTGAAATCTCTCCCAAAACTAAAGCGTGTTACAGTTTTCAATAAAGCACATATTAAAATAATGACTAAAGAACGTATTATTGGAGGATCACTTGACAAATCTGGATATATTCAAATCAATCTTCGCAAAAACAGAAAGATAAAGAAATACAGGATTCATAGGTTAGTCGCAGAGGCTTTCTTGCCGCCTATTGCAGGTTGCAATATAGTAAACCACAAAAACGGCATAAAGAACGATAATAGGCTATCAAATCTTGAATGGTGTACCGAAAAAGACAATACACATCATTGCATCTATGCTCTTAAAAATAAATGGTGGCTATGTCATGAGAAAGCCGTAGAGCAATATAGTTTAGAAGGAATTTTAATTGAGAGATATTCAAGTATAACTGAAGCTGCCAAATCGGTAGGCATTCTTCATTCTTCAATTAGTAGTTGCTGTAATGGCAAAACAAAAACGAGTGGTGGATATGTTTGGCGTTTTGCAACACAATGAGTATCAAAACCGTATTAGTCGTGCAATGGGCTACGGGTGTGGCTCGTATTGCGGTGACTAGTTTTTTTATTCATAATATTTGATTTGTTTTCATGGAAGTACTGGTTTGTGAAAATAGGTGCTTCCCTTTCATCGAATTATTAACCCGGTGATGTCCACCAAACAGACACCCCCTATAAAATATACACTATGACAGAAACAAAGGTTTACAAGCTTCACGAGAGCAAGCAAGTAGAGGATATTGCTACCATGCTAAAGATAGAAGGAATAAAGTATAATGTATTCGAATACGAAGAGTACACAGCAATAGAAGTGACCGGTACACCATTAGAGATAATAAGAGCCTCCACGATATATCAACAGGTTACAACCATTAAGCTATAACGAGATGGAGATATTGATAGTATTTGGATGCCTGTATCTAGGCTACCGGCTTTTCAAGAAGCCCGGCGAACACTTCTTTGATATTTAATCAATTATGAACGCTACACTAATTATTTGTATCATCCTTCTTGCTTTCTGCATCTGGGATGAAATGTTTAACGATAACAACAGGAATCCGTCAATATAAAAATAACTATGAAAATGAAGATTGAACCCGCCAGCAAAGAGCGGACGGAAGAAGGAGAGCAGTTCATTGAAAGACTGCTGAAAATTCTACAGAACAACGATAAAGTAACGGTTAACATTATGTATTGCCAGACTTGCGTTATTGATAGCTTAGCTAGTATAGAATCCGGAACTAGTTATAATGTAAATCTAGGCAAAGACGGTTGCACCGTACTAAATGAAATGGTTTATAACTCACATCAATAAAAGAATATCACTATGGACACGCAATTATCACAAGAAATAAAAAGAGCTCTGTCAACAATGAGACGGCAGAACAGAGAGATAAGAAAGCTTATTTTGAAGGAGGACGGGATGAAGGTAATAAAGTGTACCGGGAAGTCTAAAAGTCCTAAATTCGACCTTAGAACGCTTAACCAACATTTGATAAAATAAGTTTGTGTCAGGGGCATCGGTTCCGGCACATTGAAAGTTGACGCCATCAACAAAGCCACCCCGGTAACAATACGGTTGCCGGGCTTACATTTAAAAGAATCCGATTATGAATATACATCAAACATTACCCCGTACCGATTGCACCCACTTTGCCAAATGCGGCGAACGCTCCATAGCCTATTGCCGGAGATATGGCGAACGTGAGTGCCTTTCGTGCCAGCTGGTTAAACGGAAGCCAAAGAACCGGGTTATAGTGGACGGAGTAGAACGGAAGAGATGCACGCATTGCGGCAAGGTTCTTCCCCTTCATCGCTTCTATGACCGGATAGTAGTACGGAACGGCAAAAGCTATCATCTGAAAACGTCATGGTGCCGGCTGTGTATGTCCGGTGCTCAATGCGAAAGGAACAAAAGAACTTCTAAATATAATCGATTATGAAAACAAGAATCATTAATGCAAGCACTGAACTCAAAAATGAGCCGAGTGCGCACAAAAGAACTATGTCCTCCGTGGAGATTACGGAAATGACCGGAAAGAGACACAGTGATGTTATGCGGTCTATCCGGGCAATGGAACCGGCATGGGTGAAAATAGCAGAACGCAAATTTGCGTCGTGCTCCTACAAAGACGAAAACAACCGGGAACGCCCTATGTATCTACTAGACTATCGGGAATGTATGTACATCGCCACCAAGTTCAACGACGAAGCCCGTGCAAAGTTAATCCTCCGTTGGGATGAACTGGAAAGAGAAGACAGAGAAAAGGAGCGTAACGCCCAACGTGTCCCGGCAGATTCCGGAGCAAGTCATACGGTACACGAGCTTATCGAGTGGGTAGGTGCTTTGCAAAGGTTAGGCGGAGCGGATAAAGCCGCAACGCTGGAACTAATGAAGAAGATAGCGGAAGAACAGGGTTTGCCAATGATTGATATACCCGTTCCTACGGAGAACACCAACCAGTCCATAAAACGGCCAAGCATTGAGAAGATTACACCAACCCCTGCAAAAGAGGAAGATAAATGTAAGATAGTACGCAAAGCATACACCTTGACAGCCCTATTAAAGATACACGGAAAAAAGTACACGGCAGCACAATTCAACCGGTTGCTGATAGAAAAAGGCTTCATGGAGATTCTATACAAGAACGGGGAAGCATACAAAGCGATAGCCTTAAAAGGACTGAAGTACGGAGTGAATAGCATACGCACTGACTATCCGGACACATTACTACCTGTTTGGTATAGCGATACTTTCCAGAGGCTTGTGGAATTGATAGAAGAGCCGGATCCGTTTTTATAGAAATTTGTATCTTTGTAGTCGGAATTATAAACTATTCTTTTAGGTTGGTCGCATCCTAAATAGATTCATTTATCTATATTTTGTGTTTGTTTTGTGTTTGTGTGCTTATGCTGTTTCGTCGTGAGATGAGGCGGCATTTCTTATTTACCCGTATTCCTTTCAGGGTTTGCGATTTTAGGATTTTCTCTTTTCGGATGATAGTTTATCCGTCCGGTACAAGAAAAGCACTTAGGCGCAAACAAAATACGAAAACGAGCGTTATTCGGGTAAAGTGATATAGGATAACGTGAGAAAATCTCACATTATAGTACTATTGCTTTTATGTTTTACGGCATGTTTTAAACCTTAAAACGGAGAAAATATAAGCAAATAGAATAAAATAAGGTAAAATGAGATAAAGAAAACAGTAGAAACATACTATATTTGCATTATGAATATTGCAATTAAAATACCAAATGCGGACAGAGACGAAAGGATAGGAAGTGTATTCAATCATCTTTTTTCTGTTATATTGCAGAATGAAATATACGGAGAGGGGGATAATATTATTTGGGATTTCTCGAATACATCATTTTTTCATCCGTTCTTTTTATTCCCTTTTGCCATATATAGAAGCAAATGTAAAACCAACATTGATTGCAAAAACCTACCCTCATATATGAGAAGTTATTTGAGTTGTGTGCGCTTTTTTGACATGCTTACGATAGAAGATGATGAGGGACTGAAAGAAGCATTAAAAGAGTATTTGGTTAAAAGCTATATTCCTATATGCAGATTCAGTAGATTAAATAAGAATATTGATTCGATGCAGACAATAATTCAATCTGTAGTAGAAAAACAAAAGCAGTTAGATGCAAGGCTGAAAACTCCAATTTCATATTTAATTAGTGAATTAGTTTGTAATATAGACCAGCATTCAGACAGTGAATTTGGTTACATTTATACACAGTATTTAAGCAAGGAGAATAGTTTAGACATTTGTATTGCCGATGACGGGATCACTATATACGGAAGTTATGTGAAAACACAGAAAATGATAGAAGAAATAGGTGATAATGAAGCAGAAGCACTTAAATTTGCCAACGAAGGATATTCTACAAAGAATCTTCCAGAAGCAGAAAATAGAGGCTTTGGTATATCTTCCACAAAAAGCATGATTGTAGAAGGGCTTGGAGGCGCTTTTTTTATGCTATCCGGAGGCGCATTTCATCGACATGATATTAACGGAAGTTCGTATGTTAGGCTTCCAGAATCCATTAGTTGGGATGGTACAGTAATACTTATGAGAATACCGTTAACAGTAAATAATTCTTTTGATTACATGAAATATATAAGGTAGGAGGTAGTATTATGAACGAAATGATTAAACTTTACGATTTGTTTGGAACAGAAATACGTTCACGCTCTAATGCCGATGTATTGCGTGAAAAGATCTTGGATTGTAATATTTCTATTATTGACCTATCGCAAATAACATTTATTTCTAGGTCTTTTGCGGATGAGCTTTGCAATTTGTCTGAAAGCGACAATATCAAAATTTATAACGCAAAAGGCATTGTAAAAAATATGCTGTCTATTGTGTCTGAAAGCAGAAAGAATAAACGAATAAGGAAAACCGACAATGCCGAGATGAAAGAATTTAGCGATTTCAAAAGCCTTTCTAATTTTTTGGCTACTATATCATAAACATGCAATATCTGTATTCTTATGAGACAGGATCGAATACAAGCATTAATTGAAATAGTCTTATATATAATAAACAGAACAGGAGGAATTGATTATCAACGCCTGTTTATTATACTATACTTTGGCAATCAGCGAACCCTTTTAGAATGGGGCTACCCAATGATAGATGATAAGTTTTGTGCTTTCCCACATGGTCCCGCACCGATAGAATTATACAAGGCTATCAAAGGGGATAAAACGGTTTTGTCTGGTTTGAAAGACAGTGTTTATATTTCCCAGTACTATTTGCTACCAAAGCGTCAAGCTAATACAGATTACCTTTCTATATCCGATATGGAAATACTGAAGGATTGCATTGCAAAATACGGAAGTATGAGTTTTGCTGAATTGGAATCCGTTGCACGCCCTAACTGTTGGAAGGCTGCTAGAGAGAACCCGGAAAACCCTTTTATAGAAGCTGCCGACATTGCCCGAGATGGTGGCGCAAATGAAAGGCTTATTGAATATATTAATGAAATGATTGAGTTTGATAAATTAATGGCGTGATCGATTTATCAATTACCTTACATCGAGTATAAACAACAAATAGAAACACACTTCTTTTAAACGGTTTGAAAACGGTTATAAGTTCCTCAAATATACACTGTTTTCCAATTCATGTACATTTATCTATATTTACATTATTCGCTTAGATTCCAATAGGTGATTATTCCCGTCTTATAACTAGAGAAAAC
>ERZ773264.2592-NODE-2592-length-16828-cov-5.202170_pt1 | contig 16828 bp, 11 predicted proteins | sample MGYA00511910_ERZ773264 | MGnify/ENA primary metagenome ERZ773264 (study PRJEB29015, sample SAMEA2737739) | human gut metagenome | biome: human gut; feature: human-associated habitat; material: faeces | place: China | collected 2012 ... | reverse complement strand
GGAGGAATTTCAAATGAGCGAAGAAGTAAAAACAACCGAAGAAACTTTGTATTGCGAGTACTGCGGATGCCTTATTGATGATGACGACTACACCGAGTGGAACGGACAAATCATCTGCTCTGACTGCCTGGAGAACCACACCACCACCTGTGAATGTTGCGGCGAACGCATCTGGGACGAGGATGTTTATGGTGACAACGACATCACGCTGTGCAGTCATTGCTACCATCACAACTACACTCGATGCAGCTGTTGTGACGCTCTCTTGCACGAGGACGATGCCTACTATTTGGACGGGGAAACATATTGCCGTGACTGCTACGAGGACGAGCGAGAGGAGAGCAACCTGATTCACGAATACGGCTACAAGCCAAATCCCATTTTCTACGGCGAAGGCAACCGCTATTTTGGCATCGAACTGGAAATTGACGGAGCAGGCAGAGATGATGACTTTGCAGAAGAGCTGTTGGACATTGCAAATGCCCATGCCGATCTGCTCTACATCAAGACAGACGGCTCGTTGGACGATGGCATGGAATTGGTTTCCCACCCTTGCACTATGGACTATCACATCAACGAGTTTCCATGGGAGGATATCATGCACCGTGCCGTTCGTCAAGGCTACCGTTCGCACCAGACTTCAACCTGTGGTCTGCATCTCCATGTGAACCGCAACGCTTTTTCCGACAATCAGGAAGAACAGGACGAGGTGATTTCAAGGATTTTGTACTTTGTAGAGCATCACTGGAATGAACTCTTGAAGTTTTCTCGTCGTTCTGAATATACCATGAATCGCTGGGCGGCTCGCTATGGTTATGAACATACCCCAAAGGCAATCATGGACAAGGCGAAAAAGGGTGGCAACGGTCGATATGCTACCGTCAATCTCTGCAACTATCATACCGTGGAATTTCGCCTGTTTCGTGGCACTTTGAAGTACAACACGTTCATTGCCACCATTCAGCTGGTCAATCGAATTTGTGATGCCGCTATGTACAACACGGACGATTCCATTGCAAAGTTGTCATGGTCGGACTTTGTGGCCGACATCACAGAGCCAGAATTGATTCAGTATCTGAAAGAGCGTCAGTTGTACGTAAATGAAGAAGTTTGTGCAGAGGAGGAGATGTAAGATGTGTGCATTATTTGGTTGGCTGGACTACAAAGGCATTGTGTCGGACAGGCTGCTGAAAAAGCTGACACAGGCTCTGGCAAATGCGGCAGAGGAACGAGGAACAGATGCGTCTGGTATTGCCTATGTGAAAAGCGGTAAGATCGCTATCTACAAGAGACCGAAACCTGCCCACAAGATTCGCTTTAATGCCCCCAACGGCACAAGAGCAATCATGGGACATACTCGCATGACTACCCAGGGCAATGAGAAGTTCAACTACAACAATCATCCCTTTTATGGTCATGCCGATGTGAACTTTGCTTTTGCCCATAACGGTGTGCTGTATAATGATAAGGAATTGCGTGTGGAAAAGCACCTGCCGCAAACGCAGATCGAAACTGACAGTTATGTTGCAGTGCAGCTGTTGGAGCAGCAGGGCAAGTTGGACTTTGACTCACTCAAAAGCATGGCAGAGTTAGTTCAGGGCAGTTTCTGCTTTACCGCTCTGGACGAAAACAACACGCTCTACATCGTCAAGGGCAGCAATCCCATGTGCCTGCTCCACTTTGCACAGCTGGGACTTTACATCTACGCCTCGACGGAAAGCATTCTGAAAAAGGCATTGCAGAAAGTTGGTTTCCACAAGTATCCGTTTGAAGTGCTGCACGTGGAAGAAGGCACGATCTTGAAAATTGACCGCTATGGGTTTTTAAGCGGCTCTACCTTTGAGGTACAGGAAAGTTTCCGGTTCGACAAGTGGTACAACTGGTACGACGAGTTGGAGGAAGAGTATTACTCGCAGCAGGAAGAATTGCTGTTGGAGATGTGCAGTTGCTATGGCGTGACAGAAGAGGATGTCCTCCTGCTGTTGGACTATGGCTATTCCACTGATGAGATCGAAGAGATGCTGTGTGACAGCAACTTGCTTTTGGAGACGATCAACGCCATTCAAAGTGAAGAGATTTTTGCACAGCAGTAATTACAAGAAGAACCGTTCCAAAAAGTGTACTTTCTGGGACGGTTCCTTTTTTCTCAAAAAACTGTGCCAAAAGGTCCGTTTTTGACTTTTGAGACGTTCCAAAAGTGGCAGGACTTTTTGAGACAATTGGAGGTGTTTTTATGGACAACAGAACATTCGGCTATGCCCGTGTTTCCAGCAGGGAACAGCACGAGGACAGGCAAATTGAAGCTCTCACAAATTACGGGGTCAGCAGAGATAATATCATTGTGGACAAATGTTCCGGCAAAGACACCGAGCGTGAAGGCTATCAGTATCTGAAAAAGCAGATTCTCAGAAGTGGTGATACGCTGGTGATCAAGGAACTGGACAGACTCAGCAGAAGTAAATCTGATATCAAGCAGGAGTTGGAATATTTCAAAAACAACGGTATTTATATCAAAATTCTCGATATTCCAACAACACTGACCGACTTTCCACCGGAACAGATGTGGATCATGGATATGATTAATGCAATTCTGATTGAGGTGCTTGGCAGCATTGCGGAGAATGAACGTCTGAAAATCAGACGCAGACAGCGTGAGGGGATTGATGCAGCAAAAAAGAAAAATATCAAGTTTGGACGACCAGCACTGGAACTGCCTGAAAACTGGAAAATCGTAATGCAGGCTGTTGAGGCAAAGCAAATCACTGTTTCTCAAGCCATTGATCAACTGCACATTTCTCGTTCTTCCTACTATCGACTCAGACAAAATAATCCATTTTAATCAGATATGCAACAACACCATAAAACAATATAGGAGGGATCCGATATGGAACGCAAAAAACGAAACCACAATGAAGGCAGCATACGGGAACGAGCAGACGGCAGATTTGAGATCCGTGTTACAGCAGGCTACGATTTTGAAATCGGAAAGCCAAAACGCATCTCCTACTATGCCAAAACCAAGGCAGAGGCAATTCAAAAGCTGCACGAAGAGGAGTACAAGATCCACTTTCAGAAACACGTTGACCCCACATCCACCACTTTTCTTGATTGGTTGCGGCTTTGGCTGGAAACCTACATGAAAAACAAAGTCAAGCAGTCTACTTATGTTAGTTATCGAGGATACATTGAAAATCACCTTGCACCAGCATTCCCCACGCTCAAGCTGAAAGATCTTACCACAAAACTGTTGCAGGACTTCTATAACTATAAGCAGAATACGCAGGGACTTTCTCCAAAAACCATTCTGAATCTTCATCGATGTTTGCACAAAGCGATGAATCAGGCAGTATTGGAGCATTATATTGATTTCAATCCCTGTGATGCGGTTAGTCTGCCACGCAATGAAAAGCCGCAGGTTGAGATTCTCACTCGTGAAGAACAGCAAAAGCTTATCTATACCAGCTACAAATACCGGTACGGTGTTTTCATTCGCCTGACGCTTGCAACAGGGATTCGTCTGGGGGAACTGCTTGGTCTTCGTTGGGAAGACGTTGACTTTAGCAAGAGAATGCTGTCTATTCGTCGTACGCTAAATCGTCTGCCCAAAGTGGATTATAATGGTGTGGGCAATTCTACTGAAATCGTGATTCAGGAGCCAAAAACGAAAAACTCTATTCGCTCGATTCCATTGATTCCCAATATTGCAAGTGAGTTGCAGCAATGGAAAATGGTTCAGCAGAACGATGCCATGGCAGCGGGTGCAGCCTATCAGGATTCTGGTTTTCTGGTGACAAACCAATTGGGCGGATATTTGGAACCCAGAACATTCAAGGATTTCTATGATGAGATTCTGAAAGCTTCTGGTCTTGGGCATTATACTTTTCACGCCCTCAGACATACTTTTGCAACCAGAGCAATGGAGCAGGGGATGGATGCAAAAACGACTTCGATCCTGCTTGGACATTACTCCGTTTCATTCACATTGGATACTTATACTCATGTTCTGGATAGCCAGAAGCAAGAAGAAATGAAGGTGATGGAGGAGTTCTTTACTTTGCCAGCTGTATCACAAGTACAATCCTATGCGATTGTAGTAACACCGATGCTGAATGGCTTTCTACTGAATCCGATTGATTTTGATGATATGAGTATTGAAGCAAGCGACCTGCAATATGGTATTCAGTGCCTAAAAACTACCATTGCTCAGAAATTAGTTACCATGTATCCACCTACACCCACACCAGTGAATGAAATTGTTTTGCAGCAGAATGAGTTTATTGTAATGATTACCATATAACCATAAAAAGGAGAGTTTTCATGCTCTCCTTTCTTTTTTACATCTTTGATTTTCCATTGACAAGATAATTTTCATTTTCAAAAAAACAGCGTAATATAGCCTTTTTCAGCTTGTAAAAATCAATTTTACAAATTTTCCCCATAGTCTGAATTTGCATCGTTCTATTTTTTCATTGCAACTGTTTTCTAGTTACTTTGGTGATTCTGCTCCCTTTAGAACTTGTGCTTTCAATTTCATATGGGAGATCAAGCTCTGAAAAAAACATCTGTATTTTTTCTCCTGAAAAGAATCTCTCTTTATTTTTCCATTGCGTATCGAGTGCTTTTCCATGATGAAAAATTTTATATGTCTCATTAATTTTTTGTTTTAGTTCAAGAAATTTATCAAAAGAACCATTTTCCTCTGGTGAAATAATATCATTCCCCAAGAGACTTTCAAGATATGCGGCAAATGCTGCCTGATCTTCCTGCATTTTTTCATCTGATATTTCTAAAGTAATATCAGTTACATCATCATATTTTTTTGCAATACCGAGGTGTGTAAGAAGGATTTTTACAAAATCAGACTGTTCTGTTTTCAACCTCTGAAGTACAAAAATGTAAAAGCAGGTATCATAATACAGTTTGTAAATCGCAGGACTATTTGGCATTGCCATCATCATTGTTGGAAAGGCTACTTGTTGAGGCACTAAATAATAGTATTTTGACGGTGCAGTATTGGCAAGCCCATTCAGTTGGCATAAAGCACAATATTGTAAATTCTGATTGAGACTGATAAGATCCATGTAATCTCTTATACAGTCACGGTATCGCCTTTTTGCATCATCATAAGTAATGTCAGGAAAATAGGTCTTGACTGTTTCATTTTCAGTCATTCTCTTTCTGCCCAATAATTGTTTTGTTACGGACATCGAAGTAAATGGAAGGACAATATGTTTTACAGCGTCATCTTTTATATTGATTCCATTGTAGATAACAGTTGTTGCAATCAGTACCCGACAATCAAATTTGCATTCCAGTATGAGTCGATTGTAAATCTCTGCATTTTCATCTTTTTTCTTGTTTTCAGAACTTAAAAAGCATACAGAACCATTACAAACTACATCTAATTTTCCTTTTAACTTTGCACCATCTTCAATGGATTTTACAAAAATCAACCACTTTTCATACGATGGCGATTTGGAAATTTCTGTACAGATATCCTCTGTTTTCTTGTATTGATATGGTTCAATATACGAGTAATCTGCCGGCAGTGAAAGTATGGAATTTGGGCTTTGACGATGCTGTAAATCTCTTATAAATGTATTAGAATTACAATTACCATTTTCATCCAGAAGTTCCTTTTCTTCGATTATATCTATCGGTTCTTCTGGGAAGGCATTCAACAGCTGGACATATTCATAAACCTCTTCCATTGTACCAGACATAAATATCTTGGTTGCAGCAGGAAATGGATTTTCCAAAAATGTTTGTACAAAAAAGCTGATGCCCTTATTGTATGGAGCATCATCCAATATGTAATGTGCTTCATCGAATATAAGATATCTTGCATGTGAGAAAAAATCCAGAAAATTTGTATCTGGATAAAGACACTTCAAAGCGGCACATTGGTAAGAGATCATCATGATGTTTCTATAAGAACCGAATATTACCATATTCTCTTCTGAAAGATCCTGATATTTCAAAATCTCCGGATCAATTTCAGAGATCACATCAATAATTTGTTGCTGCATCAGGGATTGTCTGTTTTCAAAGATAACAACTTTTTGGTTACCGCAACTTTTTAACAGCTCTTTTTTGATAAAAGTATTTTTTCCTCTTCCTGTACCAGCCGAAATGAATATCTGTTCTCCTGGCCTCCAATATTTCCAGATTTCATCTGTAAGCACATCATTCACATATTTGTATTTAGATTTACTGCCTTCTGGAATTCTATATGTCGTGCTATTAGGAGCGTTTACAATTTTCGGTGTATTGATCAATCCTTCTCTTACGCTTCTTGCTATGCTCAAAATATCTTCTATCCCAACTGGTTTTACTGTATCTGCGTTTTCAGATGCTTTTTGCTGTTTGTCATACAAAACAGAACCATTTGTTACTGCATGAAAGAATGCATCATAAGTGCTGTATAACGAAGAATCTAAGCATTCAAGATTCAAAAGGTTTTCTGTCACTTTTTTAAATTGTTTATCATAAATAATTGTACTATCTTTATTTCGTTTTAACTGATTATAGTATTTACAAAGTAAATCTGATATTGGCATATTATAATGCTGTGACATATGATTTTTCCTTCCTTGAAAAATATAATTTTATTATCTACATTATACCACATTTAAATTGAAAACTCAATAAAAAAGAGAAGATTTTCTTTGCTGTATTCTTTTTTTGATGTTTTGGGGTCAAATTGGGGTCAAATTCAATTTTTTTCGAAAAATGAACCATTTCATATAATGCGAAAACACCAATAAAAAAGCACGCAGCCTCGATAAAGTACCGAAACTACGTGCTTTTCCTGCTCTCAGTTATCTTTCAGATAACTGTTCCTGGAGACGCACGTCACAAATGATACAATGCACACCCGAAAAGCAAAGGGAGTGCGTTCTGCACCCCACACCCCTCAAATTTTCTGCACCAACTCCGTCCCATCTTTCAAAACAAACACGATTTTTCCATCTCGATGCACCACTGCTTTTTCTACAGCAGCCAGCCACAATTGTGTATCAAATTCCGGCAGCATCCCATTTTGTCCGTTCAATGCTCTTTGAAAGCCCTGAATCTGTTCCCGTCTTGCCAACCGCTCTGCTCGCTGTTCCTGCAGGGCGGTTTCTTGTTTCTGCAGCGGTTCATACTGTCCCACCAGTGCCTGATACCGTTCCTCATACTTTTCCTGATCCTGCACGATTTCACTGTTCTCCCGAACATATCCCTGCACCTGTTCCGAAATCCGCATTTTCTGCGTTTCCAGTTTCTGCAATTGATACTCCAAATCCGTACAGTCTGTGAGCAGTTCCAGCATCACCTGACAGTTTTCCAGAACTGCTTTCCGCTTTTGCAGCAATTCCTGAACGGCGGCCTGAAACCGCTGCTGTATAACGCTCTCCTGCAAATGGGGTGTCTGGCATTTGCACACCCCTTGGAATTTATGATTGCACTGCCAGATCACCTGCCGGTATTTGCTGTTGGAATGCCAGACCTTTGCCCCGAAGAAATTTCCGCAGTCGCCGCAGACAAGCCGGGCAGCAAATACGCTTTTCCCATTGTATTGCCGCCGTAGGTTTTGCCTCCGCAGCAATTCTGCCTGCACCAGTTCAAATTCCTCCGGCACTATGATGGCAGGGTGACTTTCCTCAATGTAGTATTGCGGCACTTCGCCCTCATTCACCTTAGATTTTTTCGTGAGGAAATCCACCGTAAATCTCTTTTGCAATAGAGCAGAACCCTTGTATTTTTCATTGGTCAGAATGCTTTTCACTGTGCTGGAACACCATTGCTCCTTGCCGGCAGGTGTCGGAACGCCCTGTTCTGTCAATGTTCTCGCAATGCCAGTCGGCGTTTTCCCCTCCATAAACCAACGATAGATGTTCCGAACAATCTCCGCCTCCTCCGGCACAATTTCCGGCAAGCCATCTGCTCCTTTTCGATAGCCCAGAAAATGCTTGTACGGCAGGCTGACCTTGCCGTCCGCCATTCGCTTTCGCTGTCCCCAAGTTACATTCTCCGAAATAGAACGGCTCTCCTCCTGTGCCAGACTGGACATGATGGTAATCAGCAGCTCGCCCTTGGAATCCAGCGTGTAGATGTTTTCTTTCTCGAAAAACACCTCCACGCCTTTTTCTTTCAGCTTTCGCACAGTCGTCAAAGAATCTACAGTGTTTCGTGCAAACCGGCTGACTGACTTGGTGACAATCAAATCGATCTTGCCATCCAGAGCATCTGCCACCATGCGATTAAAGCCGTCCCGATGTTTGGTATTCAGGGCAGAAATGCCCTCATCGGTATAGACTGCAACAAACTCCCAGTCTGCCCGTTCCTGAATGTACTTGGTGTAACGATCTACCTGTGCAGCATAAGAGGTCTGCTGCTCCTCGGAATCCGTGGAAACTCTGGCATAGGCTGCCACTCTGCGTTTCTGCACCTTGGTTTCCGGCAAATGCGTTATGGGATGAAACTTTGCCGGTATTTTTAGGACTGTCGCCATTTTTTCTGCCTCGCTTTCTCTCGCATTTCCGCCGTCCAGCTTTCCGAACGGGAACGGTCTTTCCAAGATACGGTTTGTTCCGTTCCGTCCGAAAAGCAGAATTGCAGTTCATTGGGTGCAGGAATCTGAATCTGTTCGATTTGTTCCGCAAATTGCTCCGCATCAAATTCCGATATTTCCAAAACATCACAGCAGGCAGAGAGCAGCGTATTTTCCGGAATCTGTTTTGCTGTTGGACAGTATTTTTTTCCTTTGGTGTTGTAAGTGGAACAAATCCAGACCACACCGGTCACTGTCGTTTTTCTGCGGTAATACTTGCCGCAGCAGGCACACCGTATTTTCTGCGTAAATGGATATCGGTTTGTGGTACAGGAACCGGCATATTTTTTCTGCCGTTCCGCCATTTGTTTCTGCACTGCATCAAACTGTTCCTGCGAAATGATGGCTTCATGCGAACCGGCAACAAAATACTGCGGAAGCTGTCCGATGTTAGCCACCTTTTTCTTGGTAATGTGATTTTCCCGAAAACTTTTTTGCAGCAACAGGTTTCCGGTGTACTTTTCATTGCGGAGCGTTCGCCTTACGTCCTCTGTCGTCCATGCACAGCCACGCACCGTGCATATCTGCTGTTCGTTCAGTTTCTTGGCAATTGCCAGCTTACCCATGCCAGACAGATAATATAGAAAAATCATTCTGACGATTTCTGCCTCCTCCGGTACGATTTCCAGTTTTCCGGACTTGGTTCGCCGATAGCCCAGCATTCGCATACTCCCGACTTTTCCCTGTTCAAAGTCCTTTCGCATCTGCCACTTTTTGTTCTCGCTGGCAGAATAGCTTTCCTCCTGTGCATAGGATGCCAGAATGGAAAGCATCAGTTCGCCGTCTGAACTCATGGAATGAATCCGCTGTTCCTCGAAATAGACATCAACGCCCAGTGTTTTCAGTTCCCGTACCGTTTCCAGCAGGGTGACCGTGTTTCGTGCAAAACGGGAAATGGACTTTGTCAGAATCAAGTCAATTTCTCCCCGCCGGCATCGGTTCAGCAGCTTTTGAAATTCTGCACGATTTTCCTTTGTTCCCGTCAATGCCTCATCTGCATAAACACCGCAGAACAGCCACTCCGGATTGCTCTGGATCAGCTGATTGTAATAACTGACCTGTGCCGACAGAGAATGGAGCATGGCATCCTTTCCGCTGGACACTCTGGCATAGGCTGCCGTCCGTTTCAACAGGAACGGCTTTTTCTGTGGAAATGCAACTTTTTGTATCACTCGTGCCGTGATAATCTCCCCCTTTCCGATGACATATTACCGTACGATCGGGCAGGAGTCAAGGAATATACTGCACAAAGATATGCCGGAACGTTCGGCAATTATGGTGTTGATTTTTTGGAATTCCTCCGGCGTGACCAATCCAGCACGCATCCAGCTTTTCAAAATCGAAACTGTGGTTTGATACGTAATGATCTTATGGTAATGTTCTTTTTCCATGTGCCATTTCCTTTCTGTGCTTCCCATAGCAAAGACGGGAACAATATTTTCGGTGCGAACTGGGATAGGCAAAAAACGGCTCTTTGCAGATAGGACAGAGCTGTTGTTGTTTGCCGTTCCCCGATACAGCATGATGATTCCACCAAGTATTATGGCATTGTGTGGAACAGAATCGTTTCGGCTTTCGGTGCGGTGTCTGCACAACAGAACGCCCACACTGCGGACAGTGTGGGCAGGATTCACTTCCTCTCTGCCGTTTGCAGAAAGAAGCAACGGTGTTGACAGACAGCCCTAATTGTGCTGCGATTTTCTTGTAGCCCAGACCGCTGCTGTGCAGCTGCCGGATCTGGTCTTTTTGTTCTGCATTCATCCAATCACCCCGAAATTATCCCAAGAAACATAACCGGTCACATACTGTCCCACCGGTGTCTTTCCGCAGAACGCCATTCGTGCCAATACACCTCTGTTCGCCAGTGCAGAAACTACATCTGTAACCAGAAGAATCAGCGGTACTTACTATCTGTATGACGGCATTGCCTGCAAGAACGATCGTTATCGTATCACCACAAAGCTATGCATCATAATACTGCAGCAGCTTTTCCTGTGCATCATGGTCACCTTTGACAGCACGATACACCGTTTCATAATCCAGTTTCATGCTTTTGTGTCCTTTCGTAATAACTGCGAATATTTGCAAATGCGTTTTTCTTCCGTTCTGACACGGAGCGTCTGGAGATTTGCAATATCTGTGTTGACCGACTCATTTTTCCTTCTTGTTTTTGCAGCAGCGGCGAAATTTCTGCTTGCATTTCTCATTACTGTTTTACTGAAACGATCGAAAATCTCAAGTTTCAGCTGATCATCATGTGAGGGAGCAGACATTATTTTCCCTCCCTCCATATTCAGTTTTGAGAAGCCCTTTTTTGCCCTCCTGAAATTACTAAGACAATTGAGAGAAGCAAAATGGGAAGGTTTTAGATGTAAATTTTATATGAACAGATAGGAGAAAGAAAAAAGCAGCATACAAAACCGGTCATTTCGCCGGATTGTATGCTGCTTGGGGACAAAAAAAGAGGCAAGTCCAACAGTGTTAATGTTGAACTTGCCCCGAAAAATGAAAGGAATGGAGAATCATTAGAACGGACAATTTTCATGAAAAGATGCAAGCATACAGATGCGAAAGGGAAGTGCTGGAATCGATTCTGCGTGGAAAAGTTTATTTTAATGATTGGTTCCATCTGATGCTGCATCCTTCCGGCGTAAAAATACACTATAAGCGGATTTTAGGATGATTGGAACAGTTTCATCCAAATTGGAACAGCTATTTTGAGAAGCATAAATTCGCCTAGATGCTGCAGCATTTCAAACCGGAAGGATACAGCATCTACATTTTGTAGATGCCGTATGCTTAATTGTATTGTTTTGAAATTTCCGGCTTTTACCGTTTGGAGTCCTCTTCCTGTTTCAACAAATTATAACGCATCTGGCAAAGGTCAAATACATTCAAAGTTTGATCTCCATTGAAATCTGCTGCTTTCCAATCCGCAAGCTGTGTGTCTGGAACAGACAACAGCCATTTTTGCAGCAGTACAACATCAGAAACTGTAAATGCACCGTCTGCATTAACATCCCCAATGATTCGCTCTTGATACTGAATAGTGGCTCCTGTTAGTTTTTCATTCAGCAAACCAATGGTAATCTGATTCCACTCTTCTTCCGTTCCATTATAGGAAACTGCACGCAGATTTTTGCAGTTATAAAATGCGGAATCTCCCACCTTAATCAGGGAATTCGGAATTGTAAGGGTCTCCAGATAAGGATTCTCGGAAAAAGCATACATTGCAACAGATGTAACACCGCTTGGAATGATATATGCAGCATCTGTCTTTGCTGCCGGATAGATTACCAGTGTGTCTTGCTTCTTGGAATACAGAACTCCATTTAGACTAGAAAAATTGGGATTATCTTTCGCAACCTGAATCTCCTGCAATGCACTGCAAGAGCCAAACGCATTTTTATCAATTTTTGCAACTCCAGTTGAAAGTTTCACAGACTTCAAAGAAGTACAGCCCAAAAATGCCATTTCGCCAATGGAAGTTACCGAATCCGGGACTTCGATGGAGGTAATTGTAGAGAGATAAAATGCTCCGACAGAGATTGCAGTAACTGGAAGTCCTTCGATTTCAGAGGGAATTACAACATCAGAAACGGAATTGTCAAAGCCGGTGATCTCAATTGAATCTCCATGGTTGACATAGGTGAATGCCGATGTAGCTGTTACATTAGTGGTTGTGCCACCATTTCCTACTGTATCAGGAATATGCCCAACCTCTATGTAACTTTTTACCCCAGAAACAACAACATAACTTATGGCACTTGCCTTTTCATCATAAGAAATACTGTCTGCATCGATGTAGCCTTTGTCTACATAAGTCTGCAAGAAATCAAAAACCATTTGTTTCTGTGTTTCTAAAGGCAGATTGTCAAATTCATCGCCTGAAAGTCCGGATGACCTGAACGCTTCGCTAATTTCTGCAGAGTGAGCAATTTCCTTATCAGATATCGCATCATAAATTACAACAGAAAAGGTTTTTGTGGTAGAAACTGTCCCATCAGCATCTGTCAAGCGAGCATAATAAGAATAAGAACCAACTGCCGCATTCTCAAACGACAGCACAGCAGACCAGGTTCTATCATTTTCCAGGTCATCTCCACTAACGTCGAAGTTGCCGTCATCCAGCATTTTTGCGACTACTTCGTTTGTTTTAGCATCAACCAGTTCTACATCGCTTCCGGAGTATTTTAAGCAAGTAGCTGTAAAGATCACCTTTTTGTCAGTTTCATCCTCCATAAATTCTGCGTTTCTGGTATGCTGATTTAACCGCAATGTAAAAGAAGGATACTCCGCTGCACAAATTTGCTCCGCACCGACAAAAAAGCAGGTGCCGCTCATCATTGCAGCAGTGAGCAGACTCAGAACTTTTTTCTTCATAAAAACTTCCTCCTCATTAAAATTATATTTATGATACCATAAAAAAAGTACCTGTGCGAGAAGTCTACGAAACTTACAGTGTTTTCGACGAAACTTACAGTTTTTCATATTTTGTTTTTATTTTGCAGCCATGCTTTTTTACAAATACAGAGCCACCTCAGCATCAAAATAGACATCATTATGATGGAGTTGACAGATTCCATCATATTTTTCAGCTGCTGATTCTACATTTTTTAATCCATATCCATGTGATTCTGTATCTTCTTTTGTTGTTACGATTTCGCCATTTTCATAATGAACCTTTCCTGGATAGGTATTTTTTACAGCAATAAAGAGCATACCCTTTCGATAAGTCATTGCGATTTTCAACTCACGTTTTCCGTCAGTTTTTTGAAGTGCCTGTACTGCATTGTCCAGCAGATTTGTCAAAATTGTGGAAAGGTCTACAATTTCTATGGGAAGTTCTGTTGGTATAACAATGTCTACGGTTACAGCAACATTCCAATCAGAAATAGATCTTAACTTGTAATTGATAATGCTGTCTACCACAATATTTCCTGAAGTAGAGTACAGTACAGACTTTTTTTCTTCTTTCTGTATCAACTCTTGTAGATATTGTGAAGCCTCGTTGGTTTTGCGACCTTCAAGAAAAGCTTCTACAATAGAAAAATGATTGGAAATGTCATGGTGAAATCTTCTGGTGTCTTCCACTGCATTCTGCATCAGCTGACACTGGTTCTGGTAGTAATTTTTTTCTTGCTCTGCCACTGTTGCTTTTGCAGCCCGTGCATATGCAATTGACAGTGATTCATACAGAAAAAATACTACGATATTGATGATAAATAAGAGAATCATGGAAACTGTGACCGATTGTGCTGTCACTCCAGAAACAGTCGTAAACAGCAATTCTATGCCAATTGTCAGAATTGGTATGCACGGAGAAACAAACATTGTCCATATTGGAAGAATCTTTTGCTCATTTCTGTGATGCGAAAAATATCCTAATAGCAACACAATCCAAAAGATTACCATACGAGATAAAAAGATTCCGATCTCATTTTCATATTCATATCTTTGAAGTGGTTCTATATAGGCATTTTTTGTAACCACAGATACAATTAATTCCACGGCAAATCCTAAAACAATATATTCTAATATTGCAAGCAAGCGTTTTGGAAAAGTGGTATTATAGCATAATGAGATAGAAAAAAGTGAGATTATCGTGAAAATCAGATTCAAAAAAGGAATGTTTGCAACGAAATGAATCCCAATTGTCAATACAAAATATAATGCATAAACGCTAATTGTAATTACCTTGTTTCGTATCTGTGTTCCAAAAAGCGATTGAAAAAAATAATAAATAATATAGATGGAAAATAATTCCGAACAAGCGTATACAATATCGTAGTTGGATAAACTCATACGGACTCCTTTCGATTGATAGCAAATTGTTCTGCTCTGATCTCTTTTCGTTTTGACTGTGCGATTGGCAGTTCAATTCCTGTAGATAGATATACTTTATCATAGGCATATTTACGCACATATAAGTGATGAACTAGATATGTTTTGTGAATACGTAAAAACTGAAAAGATTTTAATTGTTTTTGCACATGATCCAACAAGCCATAAAAGCTATCTTTATGATATTCGTTCTGAGTGTAGTAGTGTATGATGATCTGGTGATCCTCACTCTCAAAATATATAATATCTTTGATCGGTATTTTCACAATGTTATGTCCTGTTTTGTATGTAAATGCATCGGCTTGTAAATGCAATCGATGAATCAAGCGTTCAAATACCTTTTCAATTTTTTCTTTGTTAATCGGTTTATGCACAAAATAAAGTGGATCATATTCAAAAATTTCAATGGCATACTCCTTATTTCCTGAGATATACGCAATTTGTGTGGCATCGTTTTTTAAGTTGTCTCGAATCATTTTACTAACATCAATACCAGTAAATTCAGGCATTTCAATATCCAGAAAAATCAAATCGTAGAATTCACCGTTTTGTAGATGCTCACATAGTTCTTTCCCGCTGTAATAGATATCGATATCAATTGCAATGCCTTTATTGGTTGTAATTTCAATCAAAATCGTTTCGAGTTGTGTTCCTATTTCGACAGCATCATCTATAATTGCAATTCGAATCATGTAATCACCCCTTTGCTTCCATAATACCATAAAAAATCTTAAAAAGCAAGGGGGCTAAAAGCTTTTCAATCAGAAATTCTAAAATAAAAACATATTTTTTATTTTGTCGAATCCAAACTTTATCAAAAATATACTACTTATAATATTATATACAAAAACGACCTGTTAGAAACACTTTCATAGCAGATCATTTTTATAAGATTAATTCAATTATTTGTTTATTCGATACGAAGATTTTCAATTATAACTTTTCTTTCACCGCTAAAGTTTTTCCTATGAAACACAAATTTCAATTCAGAAACATCTTTCCAAAACATAAAAGTACTTTGGAATTGAGCAAGCGGAATTTTGAATTCTCTCAAATCCTCATTTAAATAAATCTCGTAGGAAACGTCAATGCCATTAAGGCAAATTTCAATGTCCAAAAAAGTTATTCCTTCAGATATATAAGCTTCAAAGCACAAGTTTCTATCATTTGCAATATAATTTGTAAAATTTCGTTTTTCAGCAAATACAACAATGCTACATAATTTACTTTCTGTTTTTTCAAAATTTATTATAGCAGTTATTTTTTCTTGATTAGATTCCTTTTTAATGATCTTACAACCATCATTCTCCAAATCATCAATACAATAACTTCTTGCAAAAGCCATATTAAATTTTCGATTATTTTCTAAAGTCAAATTCAAAAACTCATCTCTAGCATTCTCCCAATGCGTCTGATTAGGATGAATACCAAATTTGTCATTTAATATCTTAAGAAACTCATTAAAAGCTGCTTTTGTCATGTTATCACAAGTTCCTAGTTTTATTCCAACTTTATTTCTTTCTACAACGCCTTGTACATCATTAAAATCAAATCCTGGAAGCAAAATACTTAAACTATCTGCCTTCCGTAACCAAACAGCTCCCATTTCATTTAGACATACAGGGCTTGCGTAATAATTATCAGATAAAAAGTAAATCGCATATATATTTTCATCAGAAATCAGCTGATTTAGATATGCATAAATATCATTTCCTATTGCAATTTTTGTTTCTGGTACAGAAGAACAAACAATATCTTTCTCTATAAGTCCAATTTTATACATAAACGAAACAAATGCATTAACGACTTTCTCATCTTTAGAAGAATGACTTAAAAATAATTTGTAACTCATTTTTTCTCTCCCTTTATGGAAAATTTAGCATCTAATATAAGTATACAGCATCTTTTCGTAAATAGCAATACTATTTTCGAATTTTTCGATAATTTAAGCTGCATTAATCTGTTGTGTTTCTATCAAAATATTGCTTTTAACAAAAAAACGATAGCCTCGACCTACCGTTTTATTTTACCCTATCGTTTTTTTGTTGTTTCAGAAATGCAAACAGCCTGCTGGGAAAACGCTCCACAGCAGGCTGTTTTTGCTTGATAAAACCGAAAAAATCACGCATTTTCGGCTTTTTTTCAAAAAGAAAGCACTGCACAATTGTATCATTTGTGCAGTGCAATTATGGTTGCGGGAGCCAGATTTGAACTGACGACCTTCGGGTTATGAGATTTATAAAACACTGCTTTTCGTTCTTTTTCATAACGAAAAATAAGGAAAAGCAGTGCTTTTTCATGCCATTTCTTTGATATATATAGTCATTCATAAAGTTTCATAATCTCATAAGGGTATGCGTAAGGGTGCGAAATAATGAATTTTTTATA